>OGMB01000056.1_pt1 | contig 64182 bp, 49 predicted proteins | sample 1573001 | NCBI WGS metagenome assembly OGMB01 (sample SAMEA2581921, study PRJEB24529) | metagenome | biome: Human gut stool | place: China | collected 2011
GAAAAGTGAACGGATATCACCGTTTTGGGTGAACGGATATCAACCGTTTTCAGCACCTGGAGGTAAGAACTATCCTCCTGCTTCGTTTCAATTCCATAAGGTACGATTAAAAGACTGATCAAGGCTTATTACGGCACACAGCTGAACCTGTTTCAATTCCATAAGGTACGATTAAAAGTCGCTGGAGGTTGCTCAGAGCGAGAATCCTTATACGGTGTTTCAATTCCATAAGGTACGATTAAAAGTTTTCGGAATGGGAGTCCTTACTACCAGCTTAACAGTTTCAATTCCATAAGGTACGATTAAAAGGTCTGTCTCGATGGACTTCCCAGTACTGTATTCCGTTTCAATTCCATAAGGTACGATTAAAAGGCCGGTGATTCCGGTGATTTCGAAATACACTTCGTAGTTTCAATTCCATAAGGTACGATTAAAAGGCGTGATACAGGCAATGTTGCAGAGGATAACGCCGTTTCAATTCCATAAGGTACGATTAAAAGCGCTTCCGTCATTTTCACCCGTAGTTTTCAGTACGTTTCAATTCCATAAGGTACGATTAAAAGCTTAGAGTTGAAGAAAGAAGGTATCGAGGTGTTCATTTCAATTCCATAAGGTACGATTAAAAGTCGGAAACCATCCGTCGCCTGCTGGACATCTCCAGTTTCAATTCCATAAGGTACGATTAAAAGCCTGTCAATGATGCAAGAGGAGAATCTTCATCAGGTTTCAATTCCATAAGGTACGATTAAAAGTCTTCCGGACGGAGCGAAGCGTTTTCGCGGAAATGTTTCAATTCCATAAGGTACGATTAAAAGCACTGGCCTTTTCGATAGCCTGCTGAGCTTTTTCCAGTTTCAATTCCATAAGGTACGATTAAAAGCTTCGGGTAGTGAATCATGATCCGCGCGTTTGCCTTGTTTCAATTCCATAAGGTACGATTAAAAGTTCAAGACGGGCATAGATATAGTGTGCCTCCGTGGTTTCAATTCCATAAGGTACGATTAAAAGCCCGTAATCCCGGTAATATTGAAATCCACATAGTAGTTTCAATTCCATAAGGTACGATTAAAAGATATTTTGCAGCATCAACAATGAAATGGTCCGATGTTTCAATTCCATAAGGTACGATTAAAAGCAACAAAAGCCGCACGGTCGAATATGGTTTCTCCGTTTCAATTCCATAAGGTACGATTAAAAGCCAACCGCAAGCTACAGCAGGAGATAGCCAACCAGAGTTTCAATTCCATAAGGTACGATTAAAAGAACCTTCCCACACCGCTTTCTGAAGACGTTCTAAGTTTCAATTCCATAAGGTACGATTAAAAGATAAGGTTGCAAGGTACGATTGTAAGAAGGTCGCAGGTTTCAATTCCATAAGGTACGATTAAAAGCTCGGCCAGCGTGCCGGCACGTGAATTATTCCACGTTTCAATTCCATAAGGTACGATTAAAAGTGAGGGAACGGTTAGCGTATTGATGTACGGTAATGTGTTTCAATTCCATAAGGTACGATTAAAAGTCTAAGGGAAAGATAAGGGGTTCCATCAAGGAACGTGTTTCAATTCCATAAGGTACGATTAAAAGGAACACTGGATTTCGGCCAGCGAAGCACTTGCGAGTTTCAATTCCATAAGGTACGATTAAAAGACGACTATGGACATATTTAACAGTAAAGAATACGAAGTTTCAATTCCATAAGGTACGATTAAAAGCGATTACGAGGATAAAGGCTGGTACGCTAAGAATGTTTCAATTCCATAAGGTACGATTAAAAGGCCGTACAGGATGACGAACAGGCATTACTTTACGTAGTTTCAATTCCATAAGGTACGATTAAAAGATTGCAATAGCGCTTGAGTATTTCATTTTTCTGAGTTTCAATTCCATAAGGTACGATTAAAAGCTCAGGACTTAATTTTTTTTAATTCCTCCTCGAGCGTTTCAATTCCATAAGGTACGATTAAAAGCATTGATTGAAGAGATAAAGAACTGCGACTCACTGTTTCAATTCCATAAGGTACGATTAAAAGTCATCGTCCGACATTGCAGACCGTACGGAAATCCGTTTCAATTCCATAAGGTACGATTAAAAGAAAAGGATGAAATCTTTCCTGCTTCCCCTTATCCGTTTCAATTCCATAAGGTACGATTAAAAGCAGGAAATGCAGTTCCTCAATTCTAACCAGGAATTCCGTTTCAATTCCATAAGGTACGATTAAAAGTCACGCGGATCGTCGAAAAGGTCTTTATTTACAAAGTTTCAATTCCATAAGGTACGATTAAAAGGCTTCCAAAAACAAGGCCCTGTCAGAATATAATTACGTTTCAATTCCATAAGGTACGATTAAAAGCGGCAGGTGGAGAACCTCCATGTCTTTATGAGGGAAGTTTCAATTCCATAAGGTACGATTAAAAGCTTTTGACCAGCTTATCGACGAAAAGAATTATTCCGTTTCAATTCCATAAGGTACGATTAAAAGAAAACAACTGACCTGAAAAAGACGCTGAAACTGCGTTTCAATTCCATAAGGTACGATTAAAAGCATACAGGGATATAGCTAAAAAACTGAATGAATACAACGTTTCAATTCCATAAGGTACGATTAAAAGGGAAGGTTCAAGCCGGAAACTTCCTTCGTTTGTTTGTTTCAATTCCATAAGGTACGATTAAAAGAAACCTGAAACAGCATTATGGATTCGCTGTTGATGGTTTCAATTCCATAAGGTACGATTAAAAGCGTCAATACGTTTCAATACCACTTTTTTGTACTTGTTTCAATTCCATAAGGTACGATTAAAAGTGTACACTGTCTACGCTTCCAATCACACGCAGCAGTTTCAATTCCATAAGGTACGATTAAAAGAACCCTTCGGCTTCCATATCAGGTTATCTCGGGTATGTTTCAATTCCATAAGGTACGATTAAAAGGTACGGTTACTCACAGGAAAATAAATCCGAAGTGTGTTTCAATTCCATAAGGTACGATTAAAAGACGAGCAGGAGTCTAGGAACAATGCATGGTATAACGTTTCAATTCCATAAGGTACGATTAAAAGTTAATAGCAAACTGCAATCCGTCAACTAAACCTTGTTTCAATTCCATAAGGTACGATTAAAAGAGCCGCAAGGTCGATGCAAGCAGCCTGGCTAAATAAGTTTCAATTCCATAAGGTACGATTAAAAGAACCGCAGGGAGTTGGATGCACTGTACCGCTGGGTAGTTTCAATTCCATAAGGTACGATTAAAAGATATGCCGCACGTAAGGAGCTGAACGATCAGCGAAGTTTCAATTCCATAAGGTACGATTAAAAGGTCATCGTTTAACTTGATTAACAAAATACCTCCTTGTTTCAATTCCATAAGGTACGATTAAAAGTGAATGTTATGTAAAGTTGGATTGGTCTGGAGGTTGTTTCAATTCCATAAGGTACGATTAAAAGCTTTTTGTTATGCAGTTGCCTGAGAAGCTTTGATTGGTTTCAATTCCATAAGGTACGATTAAAAGGATGAAACTTGCGAGATACAATCAGGGCGCAGCTACGTTTCAATTCCATAAGGTACGATTAAAAGGTTCCGGAAAATATTCCGTTTTTCCTGCTGCTCAGTTTCAATTCCATAAGGTACGATTAAAAGGAACTGGCAAAAGAAGACAGTAACTAATAAGGGTGTTTCAATTCCATAAGGTACGATTAAAAGTTCTTTGCCATAGCTTACTCCTTTCTGTATTTATGTTTCAATTCCATAAGGTACGATTAAAAGTAGTCTTAACTTCATTCAGTGCAGGTAGATGTTCCGTTTCAATTCCATAAGGTACGATTAAAAGCTTGAAGACCTTGAACGTATGGGCGTAGGTCCTGAGTTTCAATTCCATAAGGTACGATTAAAAGTCGGATGTCCTCTGTGAAATGAAGCGCGTCCGGAGTTTCAATTCCATAAGGTACGATTAAAAGTTTGTACAGTTTACCAGACAGGGTTATAGTTCTTAGTTTCAATTCCATAAGGTACGATTAAAAGTTTGTCGTTATCACCTAGTGTATTCTTTCCTATGTGTTTCAATTCCATAAGGTACGATTAAAAGTTTCGCGCTTTTCCTAAAAGCGGTAAACTCTAACTGTTTCAATTCCATAAGGTACGATTAAAAGCCTTTACCTGCTAGTGTACCTAGTGGTTCGTTTCCTGTTTCAATTCCATAAGGTACGATTAAAAGTCTTCATTATAATTTATAACAAACACTGAAAATAAGGATATTACACAATGCGAATATAATAAAAATACGATAAAAAGATGTCGATGCCCAATTATATAAAATCCATTAGGCATCGACATCCTCATAAATGCCTGTGTATCAACAAGTCAAAGAACTATTAAAATAATGATATTTCTACCAAGACAAAAAAGGAAATACATCGACAGACTGACTTCAAAGAAAAATATCTATATCAGCACGCTCTTTACCCACAATTTGCTTATTCATTGTATATTGGGAAGAACCACTAAATATAATTATACTATCTTCATCCTTTTTCATAAAGACATCACACATCATCAACAATTCTTTCAAACGAGCTTCTGAGATTTCGCCTTCAAACACAGAATTTTGAATCCAATTCAAGTACCTCCGACACAGTTTCAACATCTTCCCGACTCGCCGTTCTCCAAAATCATAGACCAAAATGACATACATATTACCAGTACATTTTAAAAGGTTTATATTCTTCCATAGCCAACAGATGTTTAGCTAATTTGTAACATTCCAATTTAACCAAGTGCCTATAACTTACAGAACGTTTTAAGGATCTGTGCTGAATCGTCTCTTGTAAACGGTCTTCCAAAGCTTTTACAAATATCTTCTTTCCTGATGAATTAAGCAAACATTTATTCAACTTACGGTCAAAATGTTTTTCCTGAATTTCTTTCCGGTTCAATACTTTAAAAATGGCCCGATCCACCAGGATAGGTTTGAAAATCTCAGCAATATCCAGCGCTAAAGAATAACGACGTTCACCCGGTTTATGCAGATAACTGATAGTAGGATTCAACTGAGTTTGATGAATGGCTCGCAAACAAATCGTATAACATACCATATTGCCGAATGAAATCAATGCATTTACTTCATTTTGTGGAGGACGTTTGGTACGGTTTCCCATTTCAAAATCATTCAGAATTAGATTAAATGCGGCATAATAATATTGCCTTATCTGACCTTCTATGCCCATTAATTCTTCAGTATTACTAGTCTGGGATATTTGAGAAAAAAGCTTTTTCATCAAATCAATCAGCTCCTCCATATCCTTCCCTCTCCGATTATAGTATTGAAGGTTCTTAATCATATTATAAGCAGCTCCCTCAATAAACTTCTGCGCAATACACATTCTTTTCTTTAAATTCTGATAATAAGAAGTCTGAGCTAACAACATCCTGCCAGAAAGCAAGCTGTCTCTCGGCATAAATGAACCTGTGTAGTTCTCATAATAATCAAAGAAATGAACTGCGATGTCTTTTTGGCCCAAAAAGTTAAATAATGAACTATTGGCACGCAATGAACCAAACACATAAAACTCACTGATATCTTCCACCGGCAAATAACGAGGCTGAGAAGTAACACTCATATCCTCTCCTTCTTCCGTACAAGGAGTAAACTTCAACGTATTATCTTTTCTCTCCAGGATACCGGGATTAAACAAATAAAAAGTCTTTTTCATTCTTCCACCTCCTTACTGTAACAAAACTCAAAATAACTGCAATTACGACACAAAGATTTCTGAATTAACGGAGGGCAGTTCTCATCTGAAATGATTTTCTCTATATCCTTTTTCATCTCTTCTATCTTTTCTCGATCAAGATCACTCAGAATGACCGGCTGAGTTTTCCTTAAAACTGGATATTCTAGTAAACCGGTCACTCCTTCTATCCCATTCTGTTCAAATACATAAAGGTAATACTTTACTTGCCATTCATGAGCTTTTTCCACCTTGTTTGATTTCTTAATTTCATGAATCACCTTACTCTTGGCGTCATAATAATCGACCTTTATTCCATCCAGTTCTATTTCTTCATATTTTTCCGAACGTTGTGGATAAGAATCTTCATGAATCAGTTTACCCTCAAGAACTAAGTCGGAGGTATGTTCAAATCTTATTCCATTAGCATGAAGCCATAGCTCACGCTGACATACATTATAAAGATTTATCAATGTCGCATTTATATACATAAATCATACTTTAAATAAATAATGAATCCATACATATATTAGTATTGATACCACCTTCTAAAGAATAAACAGCATGATAATTTTCTAGATAAAAATAACCATATCTTTCCTCACCATAAGTTTTCAGTAAATCAAAATCTTTACTTGTAATATATAATGAGAATGTAAAATATGACATCAGAACTCTCATATTAACTAACTTCCGTTTAAACTCTACAAAATCAGAATCCTGGTTTAACAACAGGCTAACATACGCGTTCCATACACATACTCCACTTATCCATTCATCATAACAAATATCAAGTTCATCTAATAAGCTAATGAATCCCTGCATGCAACTAATCCGGACGGAAAGAGGTACAAAAACAGAAACAGTATCCGTATCAATTAAAATTAGACTCCGGTCAACTTTCTTATAATTAAGAACAGAAAGCTCTTCTTTTAAGTCATTAATATTTTCAAAAAAAACAGATGAATTTCTTCGAATAATTTTTGACAAAACGTCCTTATACAAATAATCAAAATCTTTTTGCTCAAGAATATGCATATATTTGTTCAGTGATAGAGATTTTATAACTCTGAATCTTTCATCCTTTCCATATATACAATCTGGTGCATCACAATTAAACACATATAATTTACAAGATTGTTTCCGCACATTCCTATTGATTCGACCTGCCAATTGTTCCTCACTATCAATAATAGACTTATCTTTGAAACCTAAATCCATATCAATATCTACCCCTGCTTCTACTACCTGAGTAGAAATCAGAAGCACTCTCATCTTCCTATATTCAGAAGTTTTCAGATTTTCAATAATTTCTTTCCGACGTGGTTCCAATATAGTACCTGACAATAAATATATCTCATCAAAAAAGGTATCCTCAGAAAACAAGGCATAAAACTCTGATGCAGAGTGTTTGTATATAAACTCTATAATTACATGGACACTACCTGGATATAAATTATTATTTTCTGCATACCAACGTGATTCTTGAAGTAATTTATCATGAAGTTTACCTAAATACTCACAATGCTGATTGGGAGAGCAAGGCATATTCCAATCCAACAAACTATAATCAAATACTACTCTCCTACAAAAATTAGGATTCAAAAAGTATTTATTCTTATTTTCTATCAAATAAGTAAAATCAGCCCCTTTCACTATTTCTCCTATTTTAGGAAGTGTAGCCGACATTACAATAAACTTCATATTAAAACATGTAGAATATTCCTTTATAAAAAAAGCAATTACATCCCAAGTAGAAGGATTGTATGATTGTATCTCATCCAGAATAACAACAGAGTTGGCTAACCGAGAAAAAACGTAATTTGCTTCCTTTTTATTTGTTGTTAAATATTCAAAGAATCTCACATGAGAGAGTAATGATACCGGATAATTTACAAACAAACTATCTATATAGTCTATATATTCATTCTTATAGTCATCAGTTTCCTCTTTAATTAAAGAATGTGACGAAGCGCTAACTGAAATATGAGCTGCCTTAGAATGTAATTCAATAATTTCATCATTCTTCAAGCCAAACACATCCTTTAATGAAACATAAGTTTGGGTAATAAGAGTTGTAAACGGAAAAACATAAAATATCTTATTCAAAGTCTTGTCTTTTAATAATTCCGCAACAGCCAACATAGACACATTCGTCTTTCCACCACCCGTGGGAGCCTCTATATAAAATAGATTTTTATCTCTGTTCCTTCTGACATTAGTAATCACTTCCGTAGCTATACTTCTTCTCAGCAGATTCAAATTAGTGTTTGATTTCTCTGTAAGTTCGCTTAAATCAGGAAAATCATTCCTTTCAATCGATTCATAAATAGCTTTATTATATTTATAAGTAGAAGCATTATGAATAATGCGTTCTCTTAAATCATTGGTTATAAGACCGAAATCTGTTATTATATTTTTCCAGCCATTAATATAATGTGCAGTTGCTAAATAATCAGAAGAAGTTAAAATAGAATAGTGTAACCTCATCAGAGCATACAATGAAAAAGGTTCTGTCGTATGCATAATAGAGTTGTTCATCTGATAAAACACACCATCCACCCTTCCAGAAGTATGCTGTAAAATAAAATGAAACTGTTTAACAAACTCCTCAGTAAAATCATAACCGGCCAATAAACTTAAATAAGGAGAAAGTTCCTGAAGACGCTCATCACTCCATACAATTTCATTCTGAGCCTCTAGCAACATGGATGCATGATGTTGTACAATATTATAACTGAAATACACTGCTATTCCATACAAAAACATTTGTACTTCTTCATCTTCCCTTTTTAATATTCTATACAAACTCATAGCCAAATATAAATACATACTAAGCACTGAATGTTGACTACCAAACTGATGCAAACAAGAGTTTAAGCTCTTACATCTATCATTTTTCATCACATAGTGCTGAAATTTATAGTTCAGCTTTCCCAAATCATGAAACGCAATAGCTTCATTAAACAGTTTTCTAATTTCCTTTGTTACGGACTGCTTATCTGAAATTGAAAGAGGTATAGATAAGTCTATTAGTTTAGCAACACTTTTTTCAAGTGATTGATGCACAATAATATTCGAAGCATAAGCAAATGTAAGACTAGAATGCTCTGATAGTAGTTCTGGTAATCGACCCACTTTTTTAGGTAAATGTGCATAATAACAATGACTGTCTTTTATCAATGTGTCAAAATATTCCTTACTATATAATATTAACTTATCCATACCTCATTATTCGTTTATTAAATCAGTTGAATAACCTGTTCTTCATCAATCGTATAGAAATCTCCCATAGATATCTTCATATCCTTTCGGAACTGCGCTTTTTGGGAATAAACAAAGTCTTCATATCTATACTGAAATAATATTTCATCATAATATGCAGGCAATTTTTCAAAATAAAGCGAAACAGGTTCTTTTCCTATGGCGGCAAACCCCATCATCTTGACTAGATAGTCAATCACAGCTTGTTCCTTACAAAAAATTGTAGCTATCCTATAATTCCGGTCAAAACTAAATCTTTCAAAAGAATCATACTCTCTAAAATTCTCCCACCATGCTGAAAAATCATTTTTGCCCATGTAAGGCAGAAATTCTGCACAATAGGACTGCAAATGACAATACAGGTTATTTTCCAGTTCATCTTCCAGATTCAATAGTAAAAAACAGCGATATTCAGGATTAATCAAAACTTGTTCTCTTACTATCAGATTACCATCATCATTAGCCATCCCGGTAGTATTAGTATACTTGATAAAATGCTTATCAAAATTACCGTTACGACTACTCAAAGGAGTAACTCCTATTTTTAAATGTTTTAATTTCTGATAATATAACGGTAAAACTGCATTCTTCTGAAATCCCTGTAACCCTACTATAGCTCCTAGAATTCCTAATAAAGCCGGTTTATGAAGCATATTATAAGTAAGATACACCTCATTGACATCCGGTTTTTTAAAGAATCCAAAATCGGCTTTTAAATCAAAAGACACTAATTTATACCATTTCATATCATAATTCTCTTTCTTTGGTTCCTTCTGGTATATTTTTCAATAAAACAGATTCTTTACTATAATAAATCTCTATTGTTTCTACATCATTTTTCAATAAAAGAAGCCGATTAGAAAGTTTACTAAAATCATATACATACTTTCCATCTTCTTTTTCGGTTAAAAGTTCTACCAAACTTGTCAAATTAGGAAAAACTGCTTTTGACTCCTCTTTTAACTGAATCCATACTAACATTTCATTTTCACATCCAGCTTTAGAAGCTGAATCATACCAAGTAACTCCTCTTCTCATTGCTTCTTTAAGTTTCTCGATATCTTCAAGACTTAAAGTTTGCGTTCCCTCACCAGACAAAGCTACCATGTCTCGCAGATTCTGAGGATTCACAGAAAAATGATGCAAATAGTGACCCTCTTCCAATTTTGACTGACGACCAATAGTAGTCATTTCTTTTTCATCAGTCTTATTATCAGCTTTATTACTGAATGGAGATGTAATTTGCTCTGAATAAATATTATTTTCAGGCCAAATATTCACTCCATGATTTACTTGAACTGGGCCATGAAGAGAAATATTAGTTTCACCAGCAAAGGTTGCCCCAAACAAACGGATATCAAGACAAGAAAGAAGGTTTCTTGCCACCTCTTTCTTAGTGGTATCGTCCTTGCCTTTCTTTTTGGGGAAATCACCAAAAAACTTTTTATAACATTCATTCAGCGATATTGGATTCATGTTCTCATTCAAGGATTTAAAATAGAATATCCTTTCCAATGGATAAACGTTCTTAATGTAATTCTTGACAGTATACTTCAACGCTTTATCCGTAGCATACACCACACCACTAGGCAAAGTTCGTGGCTGCCCCGAAAAATCGGCATTGTAATTTGAATTAATTGCTTTCACTACTGCACAGCCAAACACCCTGTTCTTAAATTCTGTCATAATTTTAATCTCCCATCAATTAATTGTTATCTTTTTTAATATAAATCACACACTGACTGAAACATCCAGCCAAGAAAAATTTAAAAAGAGGTTTCATATCAAGATTATCCTCACACGTCAAAACATTAGAAGCCAATTGCTGAAAAGGACCTTTATACGTACTAATGTCATGCTTGTAAACAGACACAGCATGTGCAATCGCATCCTGCAATTGTCCAGATTTTGATTTCTGCAAATAAGGTTCCAACATGGAATAAGTCTTGTTGCTTGCCACACTTCTATCTATAAGAAAAGAAACAAGCTGACCGGCAGCAAAGGCAAATTCTTCCGGAGTGTCAAGCACTGAATCTCCTTTTGCTACTTCATTCATTTTAGCAAGTAATTTTGTAATTTTCGAAGCCATAATCTCTAAATTTATATTGTTATTGGTATCATTAAACAAATGACTCAAGCTAAACCATATATTCAATTTTCTTTTAATAGAATAATTACTACTAAAAAAGCCTTCCACCTTATCGGAATGAATATTAGACAAAATAGAAGTAAACAAAATCTCATCAAACATTCTTATATTCAAAGCATTCCGTTTTGATTTATAAATGTAATCATAAAAAGCCTGACGATATTTCAAGATAAGCTGATACATCAAATCGCCTCCTTTTACATAAGTAGGATCAATATCAGCAAAATAACGAACTCTGAATACTTTTTCATTTTCCACAACAAGCGCATTATTAAAAATCTCCTTGACCACAATTCGCTCAAAATCAAATATATTTAACAAAGTAAGGTCAGATTCATAAACAAGTTCTTCCCTATCTTTCTTATTTCTTATTTGAAAAACATTCTTTATTTTTAGCCCCTTCTCCAGATAAAACCTGAACAAAGGAACAAAATCAATATCATTGATAAGTATATTATTCTTCTTATCTTTAGAATAATTCAACAAATAATAATCAGATAAATTCTCAATGTACTTACCGTTAAACAACGCTTCTAGAATTTCGCGATATCCCTTCTTGTCTTCTTTATTAAACACTGACACAATCTTACCATTAATTTCCCTCTTATCGATAACGACTGGTAAAGGATTAGGAAGAGTTCCATTAACAAGTAAAGTTTCAAACATATTTAAAAACAAAGCATCTTCAGAAGTAATACGTCCATTAATTCCTTTAGCCATAAGTCCTGTTTTATGCGCCAAAAATGTTTTCTTTGATTTCAAACCGTTCATAAAGCCACTCAGCCCATAAATTTCTTTAGAAATTTCTTTATTAAAGTCATTTGAATTAAATAATCTCTCCTCTAAATAAGTGTTATGAACTTTTGTATAAATTTCTAACGTAACATTCTCCAAAAAAAGATTAACATACTCATCATCCTTCATATTTGTAAGGATATTCATAGTACTCTCAAAGAAAGGACGTTGAAACAGACCTAGTAAATCCAATACTTCTCCACAAATATTTTCAAAACCAACTGATTGTTCATATTCAGTTTTCATGTTATGACAAAACAAACGTGCAGTTTTGAAATAATCAGGCAAAAGATTACGAATCTTGCCCACTCCATCACCTTCCAATTTATTATTTGTCAACGATTTTTTTTTAAAAGTCACAGCAAAGGGAGAACAAGAAAAAATCTGCCTCTTCTTATCTAAAACTTTATTCATTGTTGTCCCCACACGTTGTACTTGTTTCTCATAACGTATGGCTTTTTCCACGCATTCTGCCATATCTACATTCTCATCACCCAAATAAAAATAATCTTCTCCATATACCAAATTATCCGTATTCCAATGTCCTTCGTTATCAAGGTGAATGAACACATATAAACCTCCATTAGGTTTGACATTCCACTCCGTTATTTCAGGAAAGTCATCCAACAAGTCTTTCGTAAAATTTACTATTTCCCTTATCATAAGCAATTAATTATTCTACACTTAAACATCCAAAACCCTGCGCACACAAGCATCCAGCACCAGCCTCATACATCAACTTCATTAACGCTACTGGAGCGTACACTCTGAACGTACACATAAATCCACGTACAAAAGTCTGTTCTTTTGTATCCGCCTTCATTTTTACTAAAACCGATTTAGGCTTGTCCAATACTTGCAAACGACATTCTCTCATAAAGAAGTCTGGCAAGTTACCATAATACGAAACATATCGATCCTTTAAACCATTAAACAAAATAAATAAAGTCTCTTTTGCTATAGGAGAAAGATACTGCACCTTACCACTTTCATCTATTAGTTTCAAACACATCGGCGACAAAGTCCGGAAAGTCATCTCTTCCGTAAAATCAGGCGAAGGCATCACTTCCACGTTACGTACAATAAACTGCACCTTCGACCTCCGGTCGCCAACCTCAAACACTTGATTCATAAACAGCCCCTGGATAAAACGCTGGGTGCTTTTTTCCGGTAAGAAACTGATTTGCCATTCTATCGTGTCTGATAAAATCTGCAACTGCTCTTTTTCGCGCAACACCTTGTACTTCTCTATCATGAAACGAGAATAAGAAAAAAACTTAAATGTTTTTCCATTTTCCATACGATAACCATTTTCATGCAACCAAGTTGCATAATCTTTGTCCGCACGTGCCAATATTCGATATATCACAGCCGATTGTTCATATTGATAATTGATAGGCAACCGATTACCGAAAACGTTTTTGTTTACTTCCAATTGCAATTTGAATCGCATACTTTTTTCTATTATAATATATGTATCTCCTTTATTATCTCATACGTATTGTCACCACATAGTGTCTGAAGATTTTCTTCTGTCACTAACGACTCAGCCAATGCCCTTCGTAGCATTCTATGATAACGTTCCGCCTTGTCCCGTAATGGATATCCTCCCCAACCGTCCTCCAGTCTGTTTTTCTTGACATACTCGTCAAAAATATGATTATAATAGACTTCCGTGATAATGCGCAAGTCATTTGCCCTATGAACAAGAGCCGCTACTGATATACCATAAGAAGTTTTCAGTTCCACCAGTTCCTCGAGGGAAAGAACCGAACGCTTTTTCCCAAAAGACTCGTATGCTATCCCCGCGGGAAACAATAAAGCCGAAGCAAAACGATGACAATATTTTTCTTTAGTACGCACATCCAGACTCTCCAGGAAAGGGAAAAGCAAATGGCCCAATTCATGCAAGGCCGTAAAACGTTTCCGCTCTACAGTAACATTCCGTTTATTCAACACCACAAAAGGTATCTTTCGGTTTACCCATCCGCTCAGGCCATCCACCCGATTGTTCAGTTCCAGCTCCAGAACCTTTATTCCCGCATTTTCCATCACCCGGCAAACAGAAGGAATGGCATCGGTCCCCAATTCCCATTTCTTACGCAGAATTTCTGCCGCCAGCTCCATATCATCAATGGAGGAATAATGTTTCTGAGGAAAAGGGTGCTTAAATGAAGCAATAATCCCTAATTGGTTCTCCAAATATAAATAGCGCTGTAGACAACGATTTATTTCACTCTTTATCGCTTCTTCTTCTTTTGCTGACAATATTTCCCCCCGACGAAAATTCCAGCCATTAATCTTTATAGGAAAAGAAAGCTGCAAACTGGCTGATGATATCTGATAAATCCTCAATAATGCTTCAAGTACTTGAGGCGAAGGGTGCATCTTTCCTCTTTCATACTTAGACAAGGCCTGTTTTGATACCAGCCTCCCTAACTTCTGACAAACTTCATCCAATGTCAGTCCACGCATTTTACGTATGTTTTTCAATTCTTCAGGTTGCATATCACTGTTTATTTAAACGATACACCAATGGTTTACAAATATAATAAATTTTACAAATCCTGTCAACATCCAGAAAGATTTATTTGAAGTAATTTTTCTCATATGGAGGACAACAAAGGATTTACTTACAACGCGAAAAGGCCATCTCAAATTTAATTGAGATGGCCTTTCCACTTAAATAAACCTATAATTAATCAACCAAAGGGAACATAAAGCCTTTTCCGTCATTATCATCAAACTTAGCTTTTGAAGGAAGAGGCAGATGTTTGGCATTGTTGCTGAAATCCCAAAGCATGGTTTCGTCCTCGGTGATTTCTCCTGTGTCAAGGTTGCGCTTCTTTCCGTTTAGCGGATAATACAGCACCAGATTCTCGTCACTTCCGTCTACCGTTTTCCACATGAACTGCTTCAACTGCTGAGGTGTGCGGGCCGTCTTCCAGAAACGGATTTCACGAACCAACTCGTTCGCACCGCCAATCCAGAAACCTACCAGACCGTAAGGCCCTGTACGGATTTCACGGTCGGCCACCAATTCCCCATTCACATATACATAGTTTTTCTTACCGTCGTACACGAAAGCTAGCATGTACCAGGTGTCGGCCTGTGCCGCAAAGACATCCGCCGGTACGTCAATCTGAGAACCTCCAGTCTTAAACTGAAGCTGGTCGGGACGGATGGTCACGTCGCCGAAGCGAGGATAGATTTCATCGAGTGCACCGGACCCAGACACGAGTTTGGTACCACAGATGGAACGGTTGTTGCTCTGGTATGAGCTACGGTTTACCATGACCTCCATCGTCCACTGGTCCACCTTGAAATCGTCCGGGAACATTTTCGCATCTTCACTGCCGTATCCGTCAATGCGAAGACACTTCGTATTGATGCGCTGTTCCAGTACAATCAGTGATTCAGATTCACTATCAATCACGGGGACCGTACCGCCACTCAGTTTCACCGGCAAAGCATAGCTTCCCTGCAGGGAGAATTTCACATCCTTGAACTTTACCGGCAGGTATTGCTGCGTCTGCCTGGAACTGAACACCACCTCCTTGCCTACTTCATACATTTCGGGCGGCAGCATCAGGTAGTCCGTTCCGTGCTTCTTGTTGTATGCTTCCAGCTGTTCCTTGCTGCCGGCCTCTACCGTCACCGTCTTGGCATCGTTTTCCTGCTGCACCAGCGATACGGTGATAGACTTCACATCGACTTCCTTTCCTTCTTCCACGAATACCTGCGAAGATTCGCCAGTCTTGATGTAAGCCCCTTGTGCCGACTGGTATTCACTGGTTGCATCCTTGTATAATTCATTCTGGCAGGAACAAGCCAGCAAGGCTCCTGCGAATATGCTGAAATATAATTTCTTTTTCATAATTCAATTTTTAATCTAACTTACCCGGATAAACCACATTTCCTAAGTGCAAGGCTTCTCTGAGCCATTTGTAAGGAGGAGTATTCGCATAGTCGTATTCCATGTGATACGTGCCGATGCCGCCAATGCGTCTGCCGTCGGGAAGGTCCAGCGTGGCATAGTCAAAAATCTGACGCCCCTCCGGATAAGCATTGATTTCCGGACGCACGCTGGTGTAATTATCTACTCCACCTGTCTGCCAGCCTTGCTCAAACTCTACGGTGATAATGGTCTTCCGCTCCCAGTTTTCAAGGTGAGGCTGATTGATTTTCCTAAGAACCTGCTCGGTGGAACGTTCCCAGTACGCCTGATAAATATAGTGGTCGATGTACTTGGAAGCCTCGGTAGAAAGTTTCTCAGGCTGACCGTCCATTACCAGCATTCTGCCGGCCGGACGCAAACGGTCTGAAAGGGTTTTGATAAATACGAACATGTTCGTATTGCCCGAATTTTCGCTGATAATCTCCCCGTTAGCCATCGAACCTGAATGACCATAGCCAGGTTCGTAGTCTATGTCGAAACCATCCAGATTATACTTTTCAATCGTATCGCAGATGGCATTTGCATAAGCCTTCACACCTTCCACAAAATTACCACCTCCCTTTTCCACAATCCAGTAATTCTTCGGGTCTTGTCCCGGAGGAGTCATCTGGTCGCCCAAGTCTTGTACAATCCAGCACAGCAGCGCTTTTCCTCCCTTGATTTCCTGGAAAAACTTCAAGTCTTTTTTCTGCTCTTCCGAAAGATTTCCTCGCGTACCCCACAAGGATACGAAGTCTACGCTGTCGGGCAGCATCTTCAGGTAGTTCTGTGCATTGCTGCCTCGTCCGGTCCAGTTGCCGAACCAGCCGAACCCCTTCACATGAGGTGTCTGACGGTATTCTCTCAGTTTGGCAAAATAATCGCGCATGGAGGGAGTCAGGTCGGCTTCACTTTCCGCCTCCAGCAAGGGTATGTATTTTTCCAGGTTCTCCTGGTTTTCGAACGTTTCTCTTTCAGGCACGTTCCATTCGGAACAGGCCACGAAGCCTGCCGCCAGCAGCAGGGCTCCTGCATATCTTATGATTCTTTTCATCACTTCATTTGTTTGACATTTCCGTAAAACTCATTTCTCATTTCGGCTGTTTGGGACGGTTATTGCGCACCCACCACAACTTGGTTGCTCCCTGGTCTTCACCACCCAGCAGCGCCGGCACTTCCGACATGTTGGGGTTTGTACCATATTCGGCCGGAGCAAAGCGGAATCTTTCGGGCGTGATGGCATCTTCTTCACCTCCTATGCTCACGTAAGCTTTGTCATAAGCCGGTTTGAGCAGGTAAGGATAGCCAGTCCGGCGATATTCGGTCCAGGCTTCCACGGCATTGGGATAGAGTGCCAGGTATTTCTGGGTAATGATTTTCTGCAACTTCACTTCGTCCGAATCCGCATCGTTCCACTTGGGAGACACATTTCCGGTAGAAAGCTTGCAGGAATACTGACGGTTGTAAGGCAACATAGACCGGCTGATGTCATAAGGAAAATCTGTAACCTCCAGATAGGCAGCCACTCCGCTTACTCCGTTTTCTTCGAACGACTTGGTAACACCTTCTTCATACAGTGCTTTCGGATTACCTCCTGCCAGTTTGTAAAGTGCGGCTTCTGCCTTCAGGAAAGACACTTCCGAAGCACGCAACCAGAACAAAGGAGAAGCCGCATCGACCTTGGGCTTGGAGGCTCCCGTCTTGGCTGCGGAGCTAAGGGCATTGTTGTTCGTAGGAGGAAGAGGCATGAAATAGCCGTAAGAATCGGACGTGAACAAGGCACCCAGACGCGGATCGTCATACCCCTGCATGTAGGCCCAGATGGTGGCACCCAGGCGACATTCTCCGTAGTCCTCTACAGTCGGCAGCATGGAGTTCATCAGCGGCAACTTGTCCGTACTCCGTATTTTGGCCTCCTGTGCCACGGTTTCAATGACACCTCCGTGAGAAGGGTCAAGGGCAAACGTGATGTATTCCTTTGCCAGTGCTTCATCCTTGAAATGCACGCGGACGGCTATGCGCAACATGAGCGAGTTAGCCAGTCGCACCCAGTTGGAAGCGTTTCCGTTATAAATCACATCGTACGACGGAAGCACTTTCGATGCGGTATTGACCAGCAGCTGCGAAGCATCCTTCAAATCGGCCAGCATCGCCTTGTACACGGTCTCCTGAGAATCCAGTTTCGGAGCAATGTCTCCGTTGCCGGCATTGGTATATACAATCGGACCGAACACATCCGTCGCACGGAGCCAGGCAGTCACCTTGACAATGTTGGCTACAGCCTGCACTTCCTTGTCGGCAGGGTCTTCCGAATTCTTCGTATGCTTGTAGATGTCATTCCATGCACGGAACAGTTTCGAATAGAAATTCTGGTAAGCATAGCTCATACGGGCATCCGTAAAGTTCCACGTAGCCTCCGTATTGAAATTCCAGTTGTTGTTCATGCCCCAGTAACCGATGTAGTTACCGGCCGACATGATGTCTGTATTGGCCAGGTCGTTACCCGGTCCTGTCGATTCAGTGGGCGAACCGATGGGAATAACCAGCTTCTGCATGTCCATGAAAGGAGCCCCATACAGCAGTCCGCCCGTCTTCATTCCTTCTTCCGTCACACCATAGATATTTGTATTGATCTGCTCATAGTTGCAAGATGCAAGTGCCAATACGGAGAATACAGGTATCAAATAGTTTCTTATCTTCATATTATACGTTGTTTTTCATGATTTGTTAGAATCCAAATTTAAGGCTCACTCCATACGTGCGCTGGCTGGGCAACATAAAGTAATCGTATCCCTGTCCGAAGGTACCGGTAGAAGCCGTCAGTTCCGGATCGAAAGGAGCTTTGTTGTAAATCATCCAGAGGTTGGTGCCATACACGGAAAGGTTCACGCTATGGAACGGGGTACCCTTGAACCAGGAATTAGGGAAGGTGTATCCCAGACTGGCTTCCTGCAGGCGGACGTTGGTAGCAGAGTACACATTGTACGCATCCAGGTTCACCACCGACTCATAGTAGTCCTTTGGCTGAACTGCCACATTGCCCACCATGACTTTTCCGGCATCACGCGCATCGGCCGAAGCCTGTGACACACCGAACTGATCGAGCACGGCCTGTGTCTTGGATATCACGATACCTCCCAGACGGGCAGTGACAAGGAAGTTCAGGTTAAAGCCTTTGTAGGTAAAGCCGTTTCTCCAGCCCAGGTTCCACTTGGCATTGACACTGCCCAGCTTGTAAGGTTCCGTAGATTCCGTGGTAATGGTCTGACCTTCGTTGTACACGATGTAACCGTCCTGATCACGTTTCAGGCGTTCTTCCGCATAAATCGTACCTACTTCTTCTCCTTCGCGCAGACGGAAACGTCCCACCTTGATGTCACTCAGGTCGAGTGCCTCTCCGGTCACGGGATTCTTCACGTTCGAAGCCAGTGCGATGATTTTATTACGGTTGGCAGTAGCCGTCAGCGAAGTGCTGTAAGAGAAATTGCCAAAAGTCTGGTCGTATCCCAGCGTCAGTTCGATACCCCGGTTTTCTACGTTACCGGCCTGTACGAACATATAGTCATAACCCGACGTTTCCGACAACTTGGCTTCGAGCAACTGGTCGTAGGTATTCGATTTATACAGCGTCACACCGAGCGACACGGTATTGTTCAGCCATTTGGAGTCGATACCTACTTCATAAGAGCGGGTTCTCTCCGGTTTCAGTTCCGGAAGCGGATAATACTTGAAAGGTTTGATTACACCTCCTTCAATGGAGTGCGTAATGGTGCCGGGAGTCAGTCCGGTGTAAGGAATAGGCGAACCCACCTCCGTATAGGAAGCACGTACTTTCAGGAAGCCCAGCACCGGTGAAATGGACTGGCGCATGGTTTCGGGCAACAGGTCGGTTACGATGGCCGAAAGTCCGACAGAAGGATAGAATATCCAGGGCGACTTGCTGTTGACTAGCTGAGAAGGCTTGTCGGCACGACCGGTCAGTGTGAGATACACGGCCGATTTCCACGAGATTTCCGCAGAACCGAACACACCGAGGTTCATCTTACGGTTGTCACCACCCGTCTGTGAAGGCACACCGGTAGAAGGGTCTATGTTGTCATAGGCAAACAGATTCGGCACCAGAAGCAACTGTCCACCGTATCCTCTTCCCTTCGTATCGTATTCTTCAAAAGAAGCACCCACGTTGACATTGGCATAAAAGTCTCCGGCAAAAGGCTTCGAAAGGTTGGCCATGATGTCTGCATATTTCTGGCGGAAAGTCTCATTCGAATAAGCATAACGTCCCAGCGGTTTGGCAAACGTACCGTGTGTAGAGGCATAACGCTTGTCTTCCTTCTCCGTGTAGGTATTATCCAGACGGCCTCGTGCACTCACGTTCAGGTAATCGGTAATTTCATATTTCAACGATGCATACAGCATGTAGCGGTCTTTCACCTCAGGACGCAAATTGCGGTAAGCCACCCAGTAAGGGTTCTGCACAGCCATACCGAAGTCGCCCGGTGTCCACGACTGCACATTGTAGCCCAGCTCGGCATCATAGCGTTCGAAATACTTTTCCTTCTCAAAATTCTCTCCGCGCGGATACAGATAAGCTCCCAGAAGAGGGTTGAAATACGTACCGTAGGACAGCATGTTGTTGTAATACTCACGCACGTAGCTGGCAGACAAGTCCATGGTCAGCTTATCGTTGAAGAACTTGGTGGTATTTCGCACCATGGCATTGTAGCGGTGGTATTTGTTGTTGGGCACGATACCCTTGGCATTGACCGCCGAACCGGACACATACGTCTGGTTCTTGTCATTTCCCACAGACAGATTAAAAGAGTTGGTAAAAGTGGTTCCGGTATTGAAGAAGTCGGCCGGATTATATGAAGAAGGTACCGGCAGTTTTTCTCCCCACGAGGCAGCCTCTCCACTCACGTTTCCGTAGGTGTTCTGGAAGCGCGGCAGCACGAAAGGATTCGAGAATTCAGCCGATGACGACACGTTGACACTTACCTTTCCGGCAGCACCTTTCTTCGTGGTAATCAGGATGACGCCGTTGGCCGCATTGGCTCCGTAAAGTGCGGCAGCCGAGGGACCTGTCAGCACCGACAGACTTTCAATATCTTCAGGGTTGAAGCTGGCAATACCTTCACTCGACGTACGTCCTGCACCGAAGCCCGTACCGTCGCCTGTGCGGTCGGCCTGATTGCCCATGGGCACACCGTCAATCACATACAGCACGTTGTTGTCTCCCTTGATAGACTTGTTTCCACGCATCACGACGCGGGTACCTCCACCCACACCCGAAGCACTGCGCTGAATGCTCACACCGGCTACTTTTCCGTTCAGGCTGTTCACGAAGTTGGCATCCTTTACCTTTGTCAGCACATCATTCTTCACCTCCTGCACATTGTAGCTCAAAGCCTTCTGTGAGCGCTTGATACCCAATGCCGTTACCACCACTTCATCCAGCTGTTCGGTATCTTCCTTCATGACCAGAACACCCAGTGTTTCCTTGGCAGAAACCGTCAGGTTCTGATACCCCACGTAAGAGATTTCGAGTGCGGCTCCCTCGCCTGCGGACAAAGTGAAGTTTCCGTCCATGTCGGTAATCGTACCGTTTCCGGTACCCTTTTCCAGCACGCTCACCCCTACCAAAGGTTCTCCGTTGACGTCAACGACTGTTCCACTCACTGTGATTTTGTTTGCTTGCGCCGACACCTGTACGGGAGACGCACTGGCTCCTCGCGGAAGGTTGGCATAGGCCGCATTTCCTCCCTGACTTATCAGCAAAAGGAATAGCAGCTGAGTAGCTCTTTCTATTTTCATAGATGATTTAAGATTTTGTTGGACAATTAAGTTTAGTTATCGCGGTTTAGTGGTACCCTGAGGAAGGGAATTCCCCTCCTCAGGTACCGGTTAAAAAAAAGTCTAGTTTGGTTTTTGTTAAAAAAATGGGTGTAACATTCCTGCACAGGTACTTCCCTGAACTGTAAAAACAGTCTGCGGGCCGTATCTGGCCTTCTTGTCAGTTGTATTCTTCGATTTTAGAAGAACGCTTTCTCTATCCTTTTAAATAATGATACAGGCTCGGTTTATTATCGGCCTTACGAAGTGATTTTTTTCTGTAGTTTAGCTTAAGCTCGTTCAGTTTGTGTCCGTAAAAACAAGGTCGGTAGTTTTATCGGGCTGCAAATATATGCAATTTTTATAAACTTACAAACATTTATAAAAGAAAAAGAGAAAACCAACGATATTTTCACCGCTTGATTTTCTCTTATTTTCCGTGATTCCGCTGCGATTCGAACGCAGGACCCACGCCTTAGAAGGGCGTTGCTCTATCCAGCTGAGCTACGGAACCATCCTTAATTGCGGTGCAAAAGTAGGCTTTTATTTTGAATTACACAAATTATTCGGCGGTTTTATGCAAACCGACAAACGGTTTTTTATGTTTTCCGCACGCAAACTATAGGTTTTCCGGTGCAGAACCCTACGTTTTCCGGACGGGAAACACACGGTTCCGCACGAGGAAACAAAGAGAGCCTAAAGGCGTTTCCTGCATATCACAGAGTGATTTCCGGATGCGTCTGCCACGGCTCTCCCCTCACTAATCAGCCGTTTCCTGCGGTTTTTCCGCGAAAATTCCGTAAGTTTGTGTAACGAAAACCCTAAAAACAACATCACACATGGAACAGCATCCCCAGCTTTTAGTCTACAAGGCTTCTGCCGGCTCCGGCAAGACCTTTACACTGGCGGTACATTATATAAGACAACTGATTGAAGACCCATATGCCTACCGCAGGATTCTGGCGGTGACGTTTACCAACAAAGCAACGGCGGAAATGAAGGAGCGTATTTTGGAACAGCTTTACGGCATCGCTACGGCCGACGAGGGTTCGGAAGGCTACCTGAAGGAGATTCAGAAGACATCGGCCAAATCGGTCGAGGAAATCCGGGAATCGGCACGGGAGGCGTTACGGCACATCATTCATGACTACAGCCGTTTCCGCATCGAGACCATCGACTCGTTTTTCCAGTCGGTGATGCGCAACCTGGCGCGGGAACTGGAGTTAGGGGCCAACTTGTCTATCGAACTGAACAATACGGAGGTGCTGAGCGATGCGGTGGATGCCATGATTGAGAAGCTGGACCGGCGCTCACCGGTGCTCTACTGGCTGCTGGAGTATATCGAGGAACGTATCGTGAACGACCGCCGCTGGGATGTGTCGAAAGATATCAAGGGATTCGGACAGAATATTTTCGACGAGAGCTATATCGAGAAGGGAGAAGGACTGCGCCGGAAACTGGCCGACCCGAACTTTATTCCTTCCTACCGGGATGAGCTGAAAAGTATCCGTGAGGAGGTGCTGGAATTCATGAAGGGATTCAGCGAACAGTTTACGGGCTTGCTCGAAATGCACGGACTGACTCCGACCGACCTGAAGAACGGCTCACGAGGCATCGGCAGTTATTTCAACAAACTGGCCAACGGGAAACTGAGCGATGACATCCGCAATGCCACCGTGGAGAAGTGCCTGGAGAGCGAGGAAAACTGGACGACCAAAACGTCGGCCCACCGCGATGAAATCCGTTCGCTGGCGGCTTCGGAACTGATACCCTTGTTAGCGGAAGCGGAAAACCGTCGTCCGCAGAACAACTTGCTGCTCAACTCGTGCGACCTTTCGCTGCGTTACCTGAACAACCTGCGTTTGCTGGCGCACATTGACGAAGAGGTACGCTTGCAGAACCAGGCGCACAACCGTTTTCTGCTGTCGGATACCAATGCCTTGCTCCATAGCTTAATCAGGGAGGGAGACGCCTCGTTTGTCTACGAGAAAATCGGTACCACCATCGATACGGTGATGATTGACGAGTTTCAGGATACCTCGCGCATGCAGTGGGAGAACTTTCATCTGCTGTTGCAGGAAAGTCTGGCACAGAAGGAAGGCAGCCTCATCGTGGGCGACATCAAGCAGAGCATCTACCGCTGGCGAAGCGGCGACTGGAAAATACTGGCAGGACTGGGCAATGACCGGAGTTTCCGCATCAAGGAATGTACGCTCGACACGAACTGGCGAAGTGAGGCACGCATCATCCGCTTCAACAACGAGTTTTTCACGGCGGCCTGCCAGACACTGAACCGGCGCTATCAGGAGGAACAGGGCATGCCTTGCGCCCAACTGGAACAGGCGTACAGCGACGTGCGGCAGCGTTGTGCCAAGAAGGAGGAGAAGGGATTCGTAAAGGTGACCTTCCTGCAGGACTCCAAGGAGCGGCCTTACACGGAAGCGACCTTGGAACAGCTGGCCGAGGAAGTGGAACGCCTTACGGCAGAGGGTATCCGCCTCAACGAGATGGCCATTCTGGTGCGAAAGAACCGGAGCATCCCCGACATTGCCGCTTACTTCGACGAACATACCCCCTACCGCATCGTATCCGACGAGGCGTTCCGGCTGAGTGCATCGCTGGCAGTGAGCATGCTCATCGACGGACTGCGGTATCTTTCTTCGCCCGACGACCGCATCGCACTGGCGCGGCTGGCGGTGGCTTATCAGCAAGGGGTATTACGCAAGGACATCAGCCTCAACACGGTACTGCTCGACGACCCGTCCCGTTACCTGCCGGCAGCCTTCCAGTTGCAGGCAAACGAACTCCGTTTCATGCCGCTGTACGAACTGCTGGAAAAGCTGTTTGTGCTGTTCGACATGCAGCTTATCGAGAAGCAGGATGCGTATCTCTGTGCCTTCTACGATGCGGTGACGGAATATATGCAGAACAACTCGTCGGAGCTGACGGCTTTCATCCGTTTCTGGGACGAGAAGCTGAACGCGAAGACCATCCCTTCGGGCGAGATTGACGGCATCCGCATCTTGTCTATCCATAAGTCGAAGGGACTAGAGTATCACACGGTGCTGCTGCCGTTCTGCGACTGGAAGATGGAGAACGAAACGAACAATCACCTGATATGGTGCAGCGTGGCAGGCACGGGCAAGGAAACCGACATTCCGCCATTCAACCGTCTGGACATCGTACCGGTGAACTATTCAAGTGCCATGGCGGAATCGGTGTATCACGACGATTATCTGGAAGAGAAATTACAGCTCTGGGTGGACAACCTGAATCTGCTTTACGTGGCGTTTACACGTGCCTGCAAGAACCTGATTATTTTCGCAAAGGCGGGACAGAAGGGAACGGTTTCAGAACTGTTGTACGACAGTCTGCCGCTCATGCAGGAGGTGGAACTGCCGCTGGCACAGGAGAATCCGGAAGACGATGCAGTGGGCGAATACGGGGAGCTCTGCACGGCGCACGATGAGAAGAAAGCGGGCAAATCCAACCGGCTTTCGTCGCCCCGCGAGGGAGTGCCCGTGAAGATGGAAAGCATCGAGACACACATCGAATTCAAGCAGTCAAACCGTTCGGCCGACTTCATTCAGGGTGACGACACGGAGGACACTCGCGGACAATACATCCGTCAGGGACAGTTGCTGCACCAGGTGTTTGCCCACATCGAAAAGGCAGACGACCTTCCTTCGGCACTGGAACGGCTGAGCTTCGAAGGGGTGTTCGAATCGGAGGAACAGAAACAGCAGATTCAGGGACTGGCGCACTGGGCCTTGCAGCATCCGGCCGTGAAGGACTGGTTCAGCGGCACGTGGGAGCTTTACAACGAGTGTGCCATTGTCTACACCGACGAGCAGGGACAGATGCAGACACGCCGCCCCGACCGCGTGATGCGGAAAGACGGGCAGGTGGTTGTGGTGGACTTCAAGTTCGGAAAAAAGAACAAGGCTTACCGCGCGCAGGTGCAGGAGTACATGGACTTGCTCACGCAGATGGGCTACACCCATATCCGGGGATTCCTCTGGTATGTGTTTGCCAATGAGCTGGAAGAAGTGACACTTCCGGCCTGAGTTTATTTTTTCACAACGATATTTCGACAATGCAATATATGGAAACTTTTTTAAAGCAGGTGGCCGCCGATTTGTACCGAAAAATGAACGGAGACTTCACGAAGGTGGCTGTGGTTTTCCCGAACAAGCGTGCCAGCCTCTTTTTCAATGAATACCTGGCACAGGAATCCGACCGCCCGGTGTGGTCGCCGGCCTACGTGAGCATCAGTGAGCTGTTCCGCCAGTCGTCGCAATGGGTGACGGGCGATTCCATCAAATTAGTGTGCGACCTCTACAAGGTGTTCCGTGAAATAACGGGCAGCAAGGAAAGTCTGGACGAATTCTACTTCTGGGGCGAGATGCTCATCAGCGACTTTGACGATGCTGACAAGAACATGGCCGACACCAAGGCGCTGTTCAGCAACCTGAAGGACCTAAACAAGCTGACGGGCGAATATGACTTCCTGGAGGAAGGACAGAAGGAAGCATTAAGTCAGTTTTTCCGTAATTTCTCCATCGAGCAGGTCACGGAACTGAAGCGACGTTTCATCTCATTGTGGGACGTGCTGGGCGACATCTATACGCAATACAAGAAATTGCTCCGCGAGCAGGGCATCGCCTACGAAGGAATGCTCTACCGCGAGGTGACAGAGACTATGGACGTACAGCAGTTTCCCTACGACAAATATGTGTTCGTGGGATTCAACGTGCTGAATAAGGTGGAACAAACCCTGTTCAGCAAGTTGCACGAGGCAGGAAAGGCCCTGTTCTACTGGGACTACGATACCTTCTACCTGAACAAGCATCCGCACGAGGCAGGCGAGTTTATCCGCCGCAACCTGAAGAATTTCCCCTCGGAATTGCCGCCTTCCCTGTTCGACCACCTGAACCATCCGAAGAAAATTACCTTCATCGAATCGCCTACGGAGAACGGACAGGCACGTTACCTGCCGCAATGGATTCGGGAGAACCTGACGGAGAACGAAAAGGAAACGGCCGTGGTGCTCTGCAACGAGGCCATGCTGCAACCTGTACTTCACTCACTGCCGGACAACGTGCGCCACATCAACATCACCATGGGTTTCCCGCTCTCGCAGACACCGGCCTACAGCTTCGTAAAGACGTTGCTGGAACTGCACATTGCGGGCTACAATTCCCGCAGCGGACGCTACCAGTTTGCCGAAGTCATCAGCGTGCTGAAGCATCCGTACACGCAACTGCTTTCCGGAGAAGCCGCTCCGCTGGAAAAGGAACTGACGGAGAAGAACCGCTTCTATCCCCTGCCCTCGGAACTGGAACGGGACGAGCCCTTGTCGCTGCTGTTCAAACCGTGCAGCCACAACCTGAAGTTGTGCAAGCGGCTGGCCGATATCTTGAAGCAGGTGGCGCAGCTGTATCGCAAGCAGGCAGCTTCCACCAGCGATGCCCTCGACCAGCTCTATCGCGAAGCCTTGTTCAAAAGCTTCACCATGGTCAACCGCTTCCATGCCCTGCTTGAAAGCAAGGACCTGGAGGTACAACCTGCCACCTTCCACCGCCTGCTGGTACGCGTCATGTCGACAGCCAGCATTCCTTTCCACGGAGAGCCGGCCATCGGTATGCAGGTGATGGGAGTACTAGAAACACGTAACCTGGATTTCCGCCACGTCATTCTGCTGTCGGTCAACGAAGGCCAGTTGCCCAAGGCAGGGGGGGATGCTTCGTTCATCCCCTATAACCTGCGCAAGGCGTTCGGTATGACAACCATCGACCACAAGATTGCAGTCTATGCCTACTATTTCTACCGCCTGCTGCAACGGGCAGAGAAGGCTACGTTACTCTACAACACGGTGAGCGACGGCATGAACCGGGGAGAGATGTCGCGCTTCATGCTCCAGCTGCTGATTGAGTGGGGCTATCCCGTACAGCGGAAACAACTGGAGGCAGAACAGTCGCCCATTGCTTCCTCACCCATCTGTATCCCCAAGTCGCCCGACATCATGAAACGGATGCAGAGCGTGTTCGACGTGCGGGTAAATCCGAAAGCCCTTCTTTCCCCGTCAGCCCTGAACTGCTACCTGGACTGTCCGCTGAAGTTTTACTATAAGTACGTAGCAGGACTGGCAGCCCCCGAAGAGGTGAGTGCGGAAATCGACTCGGCCAAATTCGGAAGCATCTTCCACTACGCTGCCGAACACATCTACAAGGAGCTCACGGCACACGGAAAAGTCATCAGCAAAGACACCTTGGAAGCCCTGCTCCAGGAAGAAGTGAAACTACAGAATTACGTGGACAACGGGTTCAAGGAACTGTTCTTCCACCTCCCTGCCGACGAGCGTCCGGAGTACAACGGGGTACAGCTAATCAATTCCGCCGTGATTCTGCGCTACATTCAGCAACTGCTTCGCAACGACCTGCGCCACGCTCCCTTTACCTTCGTGGGCTCCGAACAACGGGTCATGGAGGACGTAGAGATACAGACGCCCAAGGGAGCCATCCGCTCGCGCATGGGGGGGATTATCGACCGCATGGACAGCAAGGACAACGTGCTCCGCATTGTGGACTACAAAACGGGAGGCAAGGCCGACACCCCGCCCAGCGTAGAATCGTTGTTCACACCCGGCCCCAAACGTTCCAATTACGTATTCCAGACTTTCCTGTACGCCGCCATCGTATGCCGGAAACTGCGTGAACGGAATGATGACCGGAAGGTAGCTCCTGCCCTGCTCTACATTCACCGGGCTGCGGCAGAAGATTACTCGCCCGTCATCCAGCTCAAGGAATCGTATAACAAAACTACTCCCGTGGAAGACTTTTCATTGCTGGAAGAAGAGTTCAGAACCCGCCTGCAGGCACTCCTGGAAGAGATTTTCAATCCCGACCTGAGTTTCAGTCAGACGGAAGAAGAAGACCGGTGCACTTATTGTGATTTCAAGGAAATATGTAAACGATAGAAACAGAATCAAAACAGGTGTTAAAATTACATTTTTCTCTGAACAACCCAAGTGAACCGGATGTTATAAAGATGTTTTTCATAGTAATAGATAAGAACAGTATTGGTATTTGTGAAAATATCAGCTGTAAGGGCAAAAGCGTTTGTTCTTTAAAAAATAAGAGAGGCTGCATTTCCCCGGCAGCCTCTCTTAATTTTTTATCTCTACACAAATGTTTTTTATTCCTGATAATCATAGTACCACCAGTAGGTATCGCCAAACTCGCGACGCATACGGTTGCGTTCTTCCAGCGGAGAACCCTCTTTCTGCTGCAAGGTCTGGTAAGCCTTGAAACGATCTAAAGTCAGACTGTCTGCACGCAAAGATACAGTATCATTCCGCTGAACATGATACAGCGTCAGAGCTTCCCGGTAATAACGCAGCAAGGTATCTTCCGGCAAATAGAAATCGGGAACGGCCTGTGCGAAACTGTCCAGTTTCTTTTCAAGCAGCAAGGCAGAAAGGTAATAATCCAGCGAGGTATATTTTCCCGTTCCCTTGTAGCAGATGTTCCGTAGGAATACCATGCGGTCTTCTCCCTCATAAGGACGTGCTCCCAGCAGGTAATAAATGGAATCGTTCGTATAACGGAGCGTGTGCAGAGAATCCGTTTCAAAGAACAACCCGTCGGAACGGTAATACTGCGGATAAGCAAACAGCTTGTCGCCCATCTTTCCCAAGTGCGACAAGGCCACGGCACGATAGGCGGTCAGCGTACGGCTGGCCTCCAATGATTTTTCTCCTACACGTAGCACCTTGTCATACTCCCCGGCTCGCAGGTAATGTTCCGCCTCCAGCTCATGATGAAACTGCCGGTTGGTACTACCCACACACACTGTCAGCAGACACAACCCCAACAAGATAGCCAGATTACTGTTGACCAGTCCCCAGAGACTTCCTTCGTGATTCAGCTGTACGCGGAAAACTCCACGCAGCCAGTAACCGATTCCCACAAACAGCAACACCAGTAAAGGCAACAGCCAGGTCCACGGAGTATGGTAGTCGGAGATATACACTCCACGCCCTACATCCGTCAGGGCACAAAGCACCAGAAAGGACGGCACATACGCCAGGGCACGTACCCTTCCCTTCAGCCCCAGCAGACTGTTTACTCCCCAGCGCAGCAACAGCAGAATCAGCGTAATGACCAGCGCGCTGGCCATCGGAGCAAAGGTAGTCTTTCCATGTGCCAGCGAGAAATGAAGGGCTTCCAGCACATCGCGCTGGAACACATAAAGATATACAAAACTAAACAGAGAAAAAAGAAGACCGCATACAGCAATCATGATGCGTGCAGTCTTCTTATAAAATGCATTTGTGTAATCACTCATACAATATCAATTCAATCTTTCACTCGTTTTAATACAACTGCAGAACGGGCCGGCACATACAGTTTCAGCCATTCTTTCTTGTCTTTTGCATAAAGCGGGTCGGCACAGGTGAAGTGGCGGAGACTGTCGTCTGAGAAGCCGAATCCACCAAACTGCTTGTTGTCTGTGTTCAGAACCACATCGTAGGCACCTCTCGGTACGAGGAAGCCATAATCGGTAAACGAACGGGTCGGGTTGAAGTTGAACACAAACACCAAATCCTTGCGGCGGTATGCCAGAATCTGGTCACCATCGTTATGCCATACCTCGATGACATCCGATTTCTGGATGTTCTTCACACTGCGAATCAGCTTGACCATCGCCTCATCGAAGTCGCCCAGGTAATGATAGCACAAATCCGGATTATCAACCAGGTTCCACTGACGGCGTGCATACTTGTATGACCATCCGTTGCCTTCGCGCGGGAAGTCAATCCATTCCGGATGACCGAATTCATTACCCATAAAGTTCAGGTAACCTCCGTTGATGGTAGAAGCCGTGAGCAGACGAATCATCTTGTGCAGGGCAATGCCTCGTTCCACCACTCCATTCTCGTCGCCAATCTTGAAGTGCCAGTACATGTCGGCATCAATCAGGCGGAAGATGATGGTCTTGTCACCCACCAGTGCCTGGTCGTGGCTTTCGCAGTAAGAGATGGTCTTTTCATCCTTGCGGCGGTTAGTCACTTCCCAGAACAGGCTGGACGGTTTCCAGTCCTCATCGCGACGTTCCTTGATAATCTTAATCCAATAGTCAGGAATGTTCATGGCCATGCGGTAATCGAAACCGTAACCTCCGTCTTCAAACGGAGCAGCCAGTCCCGGCATACCCGATACTTCCTCGGCAATGGTAATGGCCTTCGGATTCACTTCATGAATCAGCCGGTTGGCCAGCGTCAGGTAACAGATGGCATTGTCATCCTGATGACCGTTGAAGTAGTCACCATAGTTGCAGAACGCCTCACCCAGTCCGTGACTGTAATAAAGCATAGAAGTCACCCCATCGAAACGGAAACCATCGAAATGGAACTCTTCCAACCAGTACTTACAGTTGGACAACAGGAAGTGAATCACCTCGTTCTTGCCATAGTCAAAGCAGAGCGAATCCCATGCCGGATGTTCACGACGTCCGCCCTGATAGAAATACTGGCAAGGATCACCGGCAAAGTTGCCCAGTCCTTCTACCTCGTTCTTCACGGCGTGTGAGTGTACGATATCCATAATCACGGCAATGTTCATCTGGTGTGCCGTGTCGATAAGCTGTTTCAGTTCTTCTGGTGTACCGAAGCGTGAAGAAGGAGCAAAGAAACTGGACACATGATAGCCGAAACTTCCGTAATAAGGATGTTCCTGAATGGCCATAATCTGAATACAGTTATATCCGTCTTTCGCAATTCGCGGCAGTACATTCTCACGGAATTCATTGTACGTACCAACCTTTTCCGCATCCTGTCCCATACCGATGTGGCATTCGTAAATCATCAGCGGAGCCACATTAGGCGTAAAGGTCTTTTTCTTGAACTTATACGGTTTCTCCGGATTCCATACCTGTGCACTGAAAATCTTGGTCTGTTCATCCTGCACAACGCGGGTAGCCCACGCCGGAATACGTTCACCGCATCCACCTTCCCAGTACACTTTCAGCTTGTACAAGTCGCCGTGCTTCATGGCCTTTTCCGGCAGATTGATTTCCCAGTTGCCCGTCTTGCGCACACGTTTCATGCGGAAAGCCGGTTTCTCCTGCCAGTCGTTAAAATCGCCCACCAGGTAGATTTCCGTCGCATTCGGTGCCCATTCACGGAAGGTCCATCCCTTGTCAGTGCGGTGCAGACCAAAATACATGTGTCCGGTAGCAAAATCCGACAATGTCTTCTTTCCTACCAGTTCCTTTTCTTTTTCCACCACATGCTGATGACGACCGTTGATAGCATCGGCGTATGGTTCCAGCCACGGATCATTCTTTATGATATTCAATACCTTGTCCATAGTATTAGTAATTAGAAATTATTTGACACGTACTTTTACAATCACTTTTCTCACTCCGTCGGGAGTTACGCCCGGTGCATGTGCATCTTCCGGGAAGAAAATAGCAAACATACCCGGCTTTACGGTCAGGTAGTCAGTAGCCAGTCCTTCATAGAAGGTAATATCTTTTTCTGCATTATAAGCAGCTTCAGGCAAATCCGTACGCGGCATATAGCCCATTACTTCCACCCCCGACAATGGAATCTGGATGTCGATGAAATCATTGTGTGTTTCCAGACGCGCTTCTTCCTTTGTCTTCGGACGTGCATCTGCAAAATTCACCATCAGTTCACCTTCCTTCAGCACTACCTTCCCCACTTCGTGTGCCTGCAAGTCAGTTGCCTTCAGGAAAGCTACAGCCTCTGCAAACAAAGGATTCAGTGACACATATTTTTCCAGATTTTCCAATTTGTCAATAACCATATTCTTTCAATTTTAAATCGTTAATATTTTATTCAAACTCATCTATCGTTTCATTTGTAAAATCGGCAAAGCGTTTCAACTGGCGAAACACGTCGATAATCCGTTCCATAAAGTCCGGACGGGAAAAGAACTCATCTTCCACCTGGCAGGCCACCGTAAAATCCTTGCAACGGATGTACTGCGGATAAGGAAAATCCTTCGGAAATCCCTTGGGCACCGTCTTCAGATGCGACTCGCCTACCACCGGGAAATACTCCTTGAAAGCCGGATCTTCCACAATGGCACGATACTCATCAATGCGGTCGCACACCGACTGACGCACCGCCCGCAACATATCGGCAGGCATGCACCAGCTTCCTCCGGCCAGCATACAGTTGCCCGGTTCCAGATGAAGATAATAACCACAGTGATTGGATTTCTTTCCCCTTGCATTGATATACCCTCCGATGTGGGTCTTATAAGGAGACTTGTCGGAAGAAAAACGGACATCCCGGTAGATGCGATACGTGCAGTCACGCGGAAGGACGTGCGCCACACTTTCATCCCATGGCGAAAGGCGGGCAATCACCCCTGCCAGCAACTCCTCGAAGTCTGCCTGCACACTCAAATATTCCGCTTTATGTTCCTGAAACCACTCCCGGTTGTTGTTTGCCGCCAGTACTTTCAGGAAATCCAATATGCCCGGTATATCCATATTCTTTACTTTTGAGTCACACAAACTTACGAAATTAATTCTTATCTGTCGAATAAAACGATATTTTTTTACATTATCCCAGCAGATTCAACAGAAAATCGTGTACCTTTCCGTTGGAAGCCACCACTTCGCGGCCGGAATAGCATGAATCACCCCCGGAAAAGTCGGTCACCCGTCCTCCGGCATTCTGTACCAGCAGGATACCTGCCGCCACATCCCACGGACAAGTGAAGGCTTCGGCACGCGCTTCAAAACGCCCGTCGGCCACGTAACACATCTCGGCAGCCGCCGCACCGACCACCCGAATGCCTGCCACATGCCCGTAGCAGCCTTCTATCAGGCGGTTGAATACCGGCTTGTAAGCCTCCGTTTCATACGGAAGTCCGAAAGCCATAAAAGCCTCATCGGGTACAGCTACCTGCGACACCCGAATCTGTCGGTCATTACAATAAGCAGGCGCCCCCTTGTAAGTCCAGAAACACTCGTCGCGGCACACTTCATAAACCACTCCCAGCAAAATTTCCTCACGGTTACGCAAGGCAATGCTCACACAATAAGGTGCATGGTTATGAATGAAGTTGGTCGTACCGTCCAGCGGGTCAACCAGCCAGCAATACTCCTCGTCGGTGTGAGTTCCGCTCCCCTCTTCAGCAATAAAACCTGCCTCGGGAAGCAACTCCCGCAGACAGGCTACTATTCTTCGTTCCGATTCCTTGTCGACATACGACACATAATCGTGTGCGTGCTTCTTCTCGATCCGCTCACGGCTGAACTTCTTCCGCTCCTCACGGATAAAAGCCCCCGTGGCTACAGCCAGTTCACGCACCTTCAAAGTCAGTTCGGATAATTCCATCATTATTTTTTCTCCTCCAATAAACGTCCGTATCTGAAAGTCCCTTTCCGGACAATATTTCCGTTGGCATCCATCTCTACGAATGGACCGTCTTTCTTTCCCTGCTTGAAGAAGCCCTCAAAGCGAGTGCCGTCCTTTTCAATCAGCACACCCTTTCCTTCTTCCTTTCCACGTACAAAGGAACCGGTATAGACAGAACCGTCGGCCATGTGAAGCACACCTTCTCCCTCGGCCATGTTGTTCTTCCACTGACCTTCGTATTCATCACCGTTGGCCCACTTGTATTTTCCGGTACCCGAGCGCTGGTTCTTCGACCATTGTCCGTCGTACACCGCTCCGTTGGCCCAGGTGAACGTGCCTTGTCCCTCCTGCTGTCCGTTCAGGAAATGACCTACGTATTTGTCGCCGTTCGGATACGTATAGATACCCCTTCCCGTGCGTTCACCGTTAGCATAATCGCCCTCATAACGTTCGCCGTTCTGGAAATAATAGATACCCTTTCCATCCTGCACATCATCCTTCCAGTCGCCCACGTACTTGTCGCCGTTGGTATAGTAGAAAGTACCCTTTCCGTGACGCATGCCGTCCTTCCAGTCGCCTTCATACTTCGACTTGTCGTCCCACACCATGGTGCCCTTCCCGTTCTTCAGGTCGTTCTTCCATTCGCCGGTGTAGACCGCTCCACCTTTCCAGGTATAAGTACCCTGTCCGTTGCGCTTGTCATGATGCCAGGTACCGGTATATAAGTCCCCGTTATAATAGGTCATCGTACCCTCACCCTCCTGGTAGTCAGTGTACCACATCCCGTCGTAACGGTTGTTGTTCATAAAATAATACGTTCCCTTGCCGTGCTGCTGGTCTTCGTACCACTCTCCCACGTACTTTTCTCCGTCGCTGAAAGTGTAGGTACCTTCACCCTGGCGTTTACCCTTCACATATTCACCTTCGTACACGTCACCATTGCGGAACACCGTCTTTCCTTTTCCGTTCGGGCGGCGTCCTTTCAGTTCGCCAGTATATTCCGAACCATCCTTAAACTGGTAGTATCCCAATGACAACTGGGCCGAAGCCGATACCGAGCTGAATGCCAGCAAGGCAAATAAAAATAATGTATGTTTGTTCTTTCTCACGTTCTTAGTCTCTTTTTTAATTCCGCTCAAAAATAGTCTTTTTACTTTTGCACGAGCCGGAAGGTTTATACTTTTTTACCTGCCACTACCTCTATTAAGTTTTCTTTGCAGAAATAGCACTGAGCCAGCGAAAGCAGTTCGTCGGACGTCACCTCACGGATGGCAGCCAGCGACGCATCAAAAAAGTCGGGCTTCAATCCGGCCGTTTCGATGAATATCCAGGCATCCGAGAGCGAGAATGCCCCCTCGTACGAACGGCACATATCGCCCAGCATGTAGTTGCGCACCATCTCCAGTTCTTCTGCCGGCACCTTGTCCTGACGCAGACGGTCCATTTCATGATACACTTCCGTGATGACAGATTCCATGTATTCATTGGCCGCCTCCGTACTCACCACCAGCAGACTCGTGCCCGGATAAGACACCAGTCCGGCCCCGATGCCGTAGGTATATCCCTTATCCTCACGGATATTCGACATCAGACGACTGCCGAAATACCCTCCGAACAACGTAACCAGCACACGCAGTTTCAGGTAATCAGGATGCTTGCGGTCGAGCGAGAAACCACCCATGCGGAGCGAACTCTGCAAGGCATCCTCCTTCTCCACGTGAACCCGTTTGCGGGCATCCTTCACGATGTCCCACGTGCGTTCCACCTTCTCTGCCGTACAATTTCCCCAGGGCGCCTCTCCCCAGTGACGTTCGATGCAGCGCACCACGTCGGGCGTTACCTTACCCGACACGTACATGGAACAGTTGCCCGAATGATAATGGCGGTGATAGAAATCCTTCAGGGCCTCCACCTGAATGCGTTCATAATCCTCCAGTTCAGCATAGCGTCCCAACGGATGCGAAGTACCGAAAAGCGAACGGTTCAGCTGTTTGCGAGCCAGTACGTCCACCCGCTGGTTGTTCACCAGAAACTGCTGGCGGTTGATGTCGCAGATAATGCGGAACTGCTCTTCCGGAAACACAGACTCCTTCACCAGTCCGGCCACAATCTCCATGGTGCGGTCAAGGTGTTTCGTCAGTGTATACAGTGTCACAAATCCACAGTTCACAGAAGAAGAAAGGTCGAGCCACGCCCCGTAATAATCCAGCCGTTCGGCAATCTCGCCCGATGTCATGCTCACCGTTCCCTCACGCAGCATACGGTTGGTAAACACGGCCTGAAGCGGCTGCGACTGGTCGAGCTGTCCGCTCCGCACCAGCAGGTCGAAACGAATCACGTCCTCGTTTCCAGCCGAAAGCACATACAGCGGCATACCGTTCTTCATACGGTGCAACTCCGGCTGCAAGATGGAGAAATGCTCCAGCTGACGGATGGCAGGCGCCACACTACGGTCGAGCTGCGTCATAGTGCCTCCTGCTGATTGCGCAGAAACTCTTCGGCCCGTGCCAGATCCTGCGGCGTGTCAATACCAATGGTCTCCACTTCGCTGATGCCCACCTTGATGGAATAGCCATTCTCCAGCCAGCGCAACTGCTCCAACGATTCGGCCAGTTCGAGCGACGACTGCGGAAGAGATGTAATCTCCTTCAACACCGGCGCGCGGTAGGCATAAAGTCCGATATGTTTGTAATACGTATGTCCGGCCAGCCACTCCTTCTTGTCGCGGTTACGCTGGTAAGGAATGATGGAACGGCTGAAATAGAGCGCCTTCATCTCCTTGTTCACCACCACCTTGGGCGAGTTCACGTTTTCCAGCGCATCAAATCCGTCGGCAGGCGTAAACGGTTTCACAAGTGTGGCAATCTGTGTTGACGCATCGTCAAAGCAAGCCTTTACGGCTTCCAGCTGCGAACGCTGGATAAACGGTTCGTCGCCCTGAATGTTCACCACCACGTCATAGCCGCTGCCCACCTTGCAGTAAGCCTCGTAGCAACGGTCGGTACCACTCTTATGGTCGACCGACGTCATTACCACCTTTCCACCGAAGGCCTTTACAGCCGCTTCGATGCGTTCGTCGTCGGTAGCCACGTAAGCTTCGTCCAGCACACCAGCCACTTGTTCATAAACTCTTTGTATCACGGGTTTGCCTCCCAGTAGTGCCAAAGGTTTGGCGGGGAAGCGTGTAGATGCATATCTTGCAGGAATAATTCCAATAAATTTCATGGTTATTGTATTTGGGTTATTATTTGCAAAAGTACGAATAAAAAGTGATAAACAGAAGATACATATTGAAATATCTCCACTTACAGAGATAAGGTTCGTTGATTACGATTGACTTCCCCGTCTGAGTGTATCCGATATTGGCAAGGCTATTTACCCCTATTCGCTTCCTCTCTGTTTTAGTTCGTCTACCAATTCCTGATAGAGGGCTACAGGCCCATAATGCCACAGTTTAGTACTTTCGTCAGCCAGTCTTTTGTAAGTATCCGAATGATAGAAGCAACGCAAAGCCTCTATCAGTGTAACGTGATGTTCATGGGCATAGATTTGCGCCACGCGGCTGACTTTGCCGGGCAGCAGCAGGTACAGATTTTCGTTGGTTATGTCCAGATTCATAGATTGATCTCTTTAGAATTAATCTTTTCGTCTATCTCCTCCATCAGCCATTGATGACCTTGTGTATGCAGCACCTCGAAATTCTCCTCCAAATAGGGCAACACTTCGTATCGGTCGAACAAAGAGACTACCTCATCCTCACTCAACTGATACTTCTTTCCATACTGCTCGATGCAGAAAGAAAGGAAATAGGCGATATCGAGTTCTTTATCTTTCATGCTTATGCTTTTGGGATGTTGAATAAATCAACAAAATTACTTCAATTATCACATAATACTCTTAAATTATATCTACTTTTATATTGATATTAAAGGCATTTGCAATAAATTCAATATCCTTACGTTTGGATTGCGTGCTGGTATTTGTCATCAGGTACCATCCGTTTCCTAAAGATTTCTGCTTGTCACCATATTTTTTGTCCAAGGTATTGGAAACCAGTGGAATCTTACATTGCTTTAATCCCAATGAGCGAACACGTTCTACTCCAACTCTCCGAACAAATGTGACAAAGCTTTCCGCCGCATTTCTTTCCTGTATAACACTGCCGTCGGCGAATGTTATTCTCAATCTTGTAACAGGATTCTTAACTTCCTTTGGACCAGTCTTCCCAATTTCTTTGTGTTCCACTTCCGGGTCAGGAAGAATTTCTTTAGCATCTATCTCGGCTGTAAAGTTACGTTTGCGGCTCAGATGAACACTTAGGGGATTCCCCGGCACATAGTCCACAACCAACACAAGTTCCCGCTTCACCGGCTGCAAAGCAGGTTCAATCGTTTTACTCAGAACCGGAAGAATCTCTTTCTTGATAATATCCTCCTCCAATTCATTGGCCTTTCTTTCAAGGTCTTCATTAACAGGAAGCCCTTCTTTCCGAAGAGTTTCCATGGCTTTGTATAAATCACTTAATCTGCTCATGATAGTTACTTTAACTCATTTTCTATCTCTTCAATACTCGGTAACGTACCTTTAAAGTCTGTCGGATAGAGTTTGGAAAGTTCATATTCTGAAATGCCTATGGGCTGATTGGATGACTCCAAGGCATATTGAGCCAGCACATTATCTTTCGACTTGCAGATCAGAAGCCCCAACGTAGGATTATCAATTTCTTTTTTGAGCAGATGGTTTACAGCAGCGACGTATGTCCCCAATTGTCCGATATACTCCGATTCAAATTTGCCTGTCTTTATTTCGACAACCACATAGCAGCGGAGATTCAGATTGTAGAACAGCATGTCTATAAACTTTTCGGTTTGCCCTATCATAAGGCGGTATTCACGCCCCATATAGGCAAAGCCCGTCCCAAGCTCTAATAGGAAATTGCGGATATTCACCTCCAGTGCATCTTTCAATTCCTTTTCACGATATCCTTCGGTCATTGTAAGGAAGTCGAACTTATATGGGTCTTTGGTCATTTCCTGCGCAAGGTCGCTTTGCGGAACAGGCAGTGACGCCTTAAAGTTGGTAATGGCCTTCCCCTGCCGTTCGAAGAGGTCTGTATCCATAAAGTTCAAAAGGACATTCCGACTCCAACCGTTTTCGAGCGTCTTCCGCACAAAGAACATCGCCTTCTCAGGCTCGTTGAAACATTTGTCTATGATATATTTGTGATGTCCCCAAGGAATACGCCAAATGGCGCTCTCCTGTAATTCACCCCCAAGTTGGGGGTGAATTGTAAACCATTCATTATAAATCAGATAAAATCTTTTGGCATATCCAATACTTGTTTCCGAAAGTCCCTTTACCCCCGGAAGTTTGGCACGTAGGTCCGAGCTTAAATTTACAAGGAATTTTTCGCCCCATCGGCTTTCCGCATGAAGCGTCACAATATCCTTTCCCAATGACCAGTAAAATTGTAGCATTTCACTATTCACATGGGTTGCTGCCTTTATCTGGCTATGCTTGTATCTCCGGCTGAGTTCCTCAATCCAAGAGGCGTAATCTTTATCTATATTTGCTAAGTGAGTCATAACTTATAATTTATTTTTGTAAGATCTGCATCAGGATTGTTTTTTAAAGATTCATAATACTCTTTTGCCTGATTTGAAATAGGCAACAAACAATTTTTGGGATTATTTAGAGTAGAAATAAATTGATTCTTATATTTTCTTGCGTCAGATGAGCACAATATTCCTATTTTATCATCAACATGTACATATTCAAATTTCACATCTGTATTTTTTAGTAGTTCATCTACTATATCAAATGCCAATCCATCAATATTTGCCACATAAACAGCTGTTATAGCATTAGATATGTCTAAATACTCATCTGTATCGCTAATTATTCTATATTCATTTTCATATTCCCAACATTTCTCTTTTACAAAAAACAAATCTTTTTGATGCTCGCGAATAAAAGCTTTTAAGCCATTAATAGTAACAACATCTTTAGGTATCTCAATTCGATTTATAAGTTTATCTTTATATTCTACAATATCATTAAAACAATTTTTTGGTAAACGAAGTTTCTCATAATCCAACTCTATACAAACTCCATTATTCTTATCGCCATATACTCCCCAAATCAAAGGTGATGCGTATCCTTTAATTAAAGAATTGAAATCCATCGTAAAACTAATTTGTTTGTATGCCTTTCTTATATCTTGCATTGCATACAACATTGGAAGTAGTTGAGGACTTTGATGGCTTATTAACAGGGATTGCTCCTTCATATCATTTACACCTGTCAATGGGGCAAATTTTAATCTTTTCTTGGCCCATATCAACATAAAAGAATTCAAAGAAGTAGTATGATAAAGCTTAGAATACTTTTCTTTACCGTATAAAGGTTTCTCCGCTAATGAACGAACACATTCTTTTGGTAATAGATTATCAAAATCCTGAATATTCTCTACTATAATAATGTCATTTATCTTTTTCATATTCTTCACGGGTAATCGGGGTTTGAGGATCTACTATTAAAACTTCATCGTAAGTTAAGTTATATATATGGAAAACAATTTTATCGATACGACTCTCTAATTCTGTAGTATCATAGCCTTTAACCTTTTCAGTTAATACCCGATTTACCAAATCGAGTAACATTGGGTTCCGTATATCATCATAAATAATAGGCAAACTTTCTACGTGGTTCTTTTTAACTTGAGCCAGTACTTCCCCCTTTTCTGGATTTATATATGTGTACACAAAATCCATCAATTTTGAGTTCAATAGCCCCAATATATACCTTAATTCTATTTTTTCGTTTTTCGGTAAGCATAAATGTAGATTATCTCTACATACAAATTTGTTATCAATTATAGTCGCTATTATAGTGTCGCCAGTTTGACGAATCACAATTTTATTAGGATATTCGAATATTTCAGGCTGTCTTGGAGCCGCCAACCATCGACCATATTGTATCCAATAATTTTCACTCCATGTTACCATATATTTTTGAATAAGACTTCCACGTAAAAGTGGTGTCCAACTATTATCAGGTTTAGTGCCTTCATATACGTAAGGCTTGTTCTTCATGATTTCACTGGTTTGAGGTGGTATTCCCTTTCCCTTTTCGAAAGGCTTAACGCCATTATATACATTAAAATATGTAATAAAAGTTTGACTATTAGAGAATATCTTATCGATAATAGCCATTTGAGTATCATCATATATAATATTGATGCTTGATCCGTTTTTACTTTTAATTCTTTCTCGCTGAATACTATGTAGATAGACTTGTTGCCCCTTGCTGAACATGAATATTAAGCATTTAGTCAATATACAATTTTTTTGAAAAACGACACAATGAGTATCAACAACAGCGTCAAACACTTTGGGAGTAATCATTATCCTGTTCCATTCGAAATGAGAGGTTATATATTGTCTAAAAGGCGAAAATGTAAGCGATTGCAACCAAGTATTAGGATTGATGTATGCTAATATTCCTTTATTACACAAAATATTGTATGCTTTTTCAAAAAATAAGCAATATACATCTCCAGTCGAGAAATATGTTTCATATTTTGAGTGAGCATATAGTTTTGCAAGTTCTTTATTGTTAGATTGCAATTGAACATACGGAGGATTACCGATAACAATATCAAACCCCGCCTTTACATCGAACATCCATTCGGGATCGAAGAAGGGCGATGAAGCATTTTGGTCGAACATATCCCACGATGCCAGCTGATGGGCTTCATCATTCCCCACAGCACCGTTTGCATACAGCATATCGGCAATCTCCTGGCGAAGGTCGTTAACGATATTCTTGTATTTACGCTTGGTTCGTACGGTCTTTGCCCCAAAAATCTTGTGCTTGGCTATCTTCAGTTCGTTTTCTTTCGCCTTAATCTCCGCACTATCGAACAAGGACGCATCTTTCTTGACCAAACCTATCAGCGTATTGGCTGCCACGAATTTCGCTTCGAGGTTGGGGAGCGGACGGACGCCAAAGTTATCGGTAGGGTCGGCGTTGGTATTTTGATCGACTACCAACGAAATGAAGAAACGCAATTTGCTGATCTGTATGGCGATGGGCTGAATATCCACTCCATAGATACAGTTTTCGATGAGATAGAGTTTGCGGGCGTAGTCGGGGCGGTTGATGCTTTCGTCGAAACTACGTTCAATGTCGGCAATCAATTCTTTACGTTCATCGCTCGAAGAGTTACGGTAGGCTTCGGACGTTTCATCCAATGCTTTTTGAAGCATCATTTCTTTCCACCCCGAGTTGTCGGGGTCAATGCGATTGAGGATGTGTACCATCTGCTGGAGGATGCCCATAGGAAAGGCGCCCGAGCCGCAGGCTGGATCGAGTATCTTGCAATTGTATAAAGATTGCATGATGCTTTTGCGTTGTTCGGCGGTTAACTCCACGTCATCGTCCGAGTATTGCATGAGCTGACGGTACTGGGGCTCCAGCTCCTCACCTACCGTACGTTTCAAGTGTGCCACCAGGCTTTCGTCCACCATGTACTACACAATTTCGCGCGGCGTGTAGAACGAGCCTGTCTGCTTGCGAGCCGTTGTTTGCGTTTCGGGGTTGAACGATGCCAACAGGTTCTCGAAGACCTTGCCCAACAATTCGGGGTCGAGAGACACCTCCTTATCAAAGGGGGTGTTCTCTTCGACGGTAAAGTTGTAGCGCTTCAGGATATCAATGATGCCACGGGCGGAAACTTTCTTCTTTTTCTTGTCGCCATACCATTCTGAAAGGTCGATGTTTTTGCCTACTTCTTCACCAAAGAACAGATAATCTGGAATAATCAAAGAATTCTTCACTGATTCCCTGTCGCTAAAGCCGTCATAATACATTCCATGATCCTTGTCGTCCAGACAGTCGAACAGACCACCGTTGAGGAAAGGCACTGTACGGTTGGCCAAATCGACAAACAGTTGAGGGTTCTTGAAATAGGATTCGTAGCGCATCAACTTGTTGTTGTCATAATCGCCACGTCCATTTCTGAAATGACGCTCTGACAACTCTTTTCCGCCTTCAGGCGTAATAGGGCTGTTGAGCATGGCAAAGAACAAGTTCTGAAGAATGGCTTTGTAGTATTTACTTTCGTTGGACTTGCTGAACAAATCGACCATAGCATGAGGATTGAAGCCTTCTATCAGGTTGTCTGCTATATATCTTTCGTCAAAAAATTCCTCTGGTATGAGATGCCTCTGTTTCAAGAACCATACAAAAATGAGGCGGGTAATGAGGCGGATGGCGCCTTCATTGTTGAACTTGGCATCGTCGTCCTTGTCATCGATGTTATTGGGAAAGCGTATGATTTTAATGGCCCAGGCATACCAGTCGCTCAACTCCTGATAGAATTCTTTGGTCAATACTTCGACTGAGAAGCGGCTCAACAAGTCCTCCTTGCTCACCACCCGCCCCTTCTCGTTCAAGTATTTGTTTGGGGTATAGTAGGCTATTCCTTCACCCAAGAAATAACTGTATCTGCGTGGATTGCTGTATCTTTTGGTGATCCGTGCGGAATCGTCTGCCGCGTCGAGCGTAATCTCGATCAGCGAGAAGCGATAGTTTTCATTGCTGTCTTCGGGCACAAAGACAACCAACGCCCTATCTTTCATTTCATCGGCAAGCATTCGGAAAGCTTCCTTGGAGAGCGACACGCGGGCATTGTGCCTGGAACGATGTTTCACCTCATAGACTACCAGATCGAGTGACTGGCACGTGCCGAGCTTCACGGCTTCGGTAGAATAGGTCATTTTGGTTCGGAACCATACTTCCTCTTCGGAGGGAACAAAATCCTCGGGCAGGAAGCTGTTTTGCAGAAATCGTACAAACTCTCGGCGGCTATATGCTTTGTTGAATTCCATAATCAAATCTTTTATCTCTTTTATTTATGAGGTTTATTGCAGTTCTTCGCTTAAAATCAATGTTTCTTCTCCATCGTCCACTTTGTTTTGATAACTGATGATGCGTGCCAGGTATTCAACGGAGATTTTCAAGGGCAATTGAGGCGCATCCTTTGGTGTCAGTTGATTGATAAACCGTATCTCAAAGCCAGACAATGCATCGGCTCTCACCACTTGCGCCAAATCTTCAAGATAGTCTTGTGGCAAGGCTTGTTTCGACATCAACACTTTTATTTTGGCCAGTGCATTTATCTGCTCCTTCTCGTTCCTATCCTTAACATCACTACTGAAGAGTGATGATTTCACCCGCTGATAGATGGCATCGAAGTTTTTACTCAAATCGACTGGTTCCTCGTGTCTATCTGCTTCGAACAGCGAAATAGCCTCTTCTGCCGAAATCATGGCAGGAGGATTGGTCGCATCACCTATCTTGAAAACAAAGTCATCGCCTTTGCGTCCGAACATCAAGACACCTTTCTTAGGCTTTTCCGCCTTTCTTGCCGTTCGGGCACGATGAGGTATTTCCAATGCGGCATCGTAATCTTCAGTACCTTTCAGGCCGTTGAGCAGCTTGCGGTAGGGTGTGTCCCACGAAGCCTCTTCGCTACGGGCAAACTCCTTGCGATAGCGCTCCTTGAAGAAAGCCTTCACCTCTTCTTCTTTGGTCAGCGCCTTTGTGTCTTCGCCCATAATAGCGTGAATCATGGCCATTTTGAGCGTGGAGATTTCTTTGGTTCTTGTTTCGGCTTCGCCTACATCGGTGGGGAAATAGTTGTATATATACAGGTGCTCGAATACTTTCTTGTTGACACGATTGATACGCCCGATACGCTGGATAACGCGGGTCGGATTATAAGGTATGTCGTAATTGAAGATGGCGCCTGCACGATGCAGGTTGTAGCCTTCGGATATGGCATCAGTGGCTATCAGGACATGATAATCGTTCCTCTGCAAGGCAGGTTTCATACCCGCGTCAAAATTGGCTCGGATAAGGTCCTTGTTGGCAGGAGTGGCGTCGGCCGAGGTATATTTCATCACAGGCAACCCCGCTTTGGCAAGTGCGTCGCCCAGATAGTTTACCGTATCGGCAAATTCAGAGAACACAATGAGTTTACGCTCTGGCTCGTTCTTCATTTTTTCTTGGACAATGCGGATGAAGGAGTCCAGCTTGGGGTCGTTCTTGATTGTGTTGTCCTTGCCAAACCATTGTTCGCGCAAACTTTTGAGCAATCGGATGTCCGACTCAACATCTGCCACAAAATTGTCTTTCACATATTTCATGTCTATCTCAAAGAACCCTCGGGCTTCGTACTTTTCGAAAAGTTCTTCGATTTCTTCCATGCCATCGTCGCTTGTATCATAGAAAGCAGACACATCCGGCAGATTTCCTTTCTTGAATACAGGTATCTTGTTCCGTTTCTCAATCCATCGGAGCATGTGTTCGGAAGACTGAATCATGTATCCTAATGAAGCCTGGAATGCCGCTACCGAACTCTCGAAACGAGCTACCAGCAGGTGGCGCATAAACTTGGAGATATTGGCCTGTCGCCCAATCAAAAGATTGAAATTTACACCTGTCTTGTCTTCGAGTTCCTTTGCCAGCTTTTCTTGCAAATCTTCGTGAATATAGAGGGCTGGCGAATAGCGGGCTGCCTTGAAATGGTAAACGTTACCACCTTCTTCCGAGGGGCTGATCCGTTCCAGCGTAGAAAGATACAAGGCTTTCAATCCGCTCAAATCGTATTCCAGTTCCTCAGGGTCGTCGGGCAAGACCAGCTGAATGTGCTGCTGCTTCAAATCTTCGGCGTATTCAGGAATGTCCAGCAGGTCCAGACGTGAACGGCGAACGACCAGCGGGCTGATGATTGAGCGGATTTTCTTGGCCATATCGCTGACTTGCGTTTTTATTTCTTCGTCAGTCTTTTTGCCTTCTCTTTGCTCTTCACGCAATTTTTTGTACTTGCCTATCAAGTCCTTGAATGTAGCACCCAAGTTCTCGACGGTCTTCAATGTGGAGTTTGTTGGTATCTGGAAAAGTTTTATCAACGCATAAATATCGGCAGGCTGATTGTTGAAGGGAGTAGCCGTCAGCAACAATACTTTATTGTTAAAACACAGATTATGCAACAGAGCATAATCCTGCGTATATTCATTGCGGAAACGATGCGCCTCGTCAATGATAATCAAGAATTGCTCGCCGGGTTTCACCAACTCCTGATAATGCAAAAGAGCCTCTTCTATTTTTCCCGAACTGAACACAGTAGCGGTAAAGCCAAACTCATCGCGATAGCCTTCCCACTGCTTGTACAGATGCGGAGGACACACAATGATGGTCCGCAACTTCAGATTGCGGGCGATGGTAGAGGCAATCACACTTTTACCTAGACCTACCACATCGGCCACAATAGCGCCATTATGGTTGTGCAAAGCATTCAACGCCATCTGGACAGCATCCGTCTGATACCTTAAATTCGAATACTTTCCTTCCGTTATATCATGTGGGGTCAGGATATTGTTGACGGTTGGGATATTGAAATATTCTTTCAAAACTCGGATGTACATGAGGTATGGCGAATAGAGCTGTTCATACCAGATGCGTTTCATTACCTTGTTGTTCCATTCGTCTAGATTGTCTTTGTTTGCAATGACCACAGAGTTTTCCCACAATTCATTAAATAGCTTTTTCCCCTCTTCGTATTCCAGCTTGTCATTGAAACGGGCGTTCAGTTCCAAACGACCTTTTAGTCCCTGATAGGACAGATTGCTTGAACCTGTTATCAATACTCCCGGCAGTTCTCCGCCTTCGTTCATCTGGTCATTGTATGCAAACAAATACATCTTCGAATGACAGGGTTCGAGAGTCTTGCGTATTTCCAAAGTACCATCGAGTATTTTACCATAGAACATCTTGAATTGTTCCAATTTGTCAGCAGAATCAAGGAGGTCTGAATCATTGAACAACGTAATAAACTGCGCATAGTATTCTTCTTTCACCAAATTGCGTGACACAAAACCTTTCCGAAAGTTTTCTACCTCACTGATACGCTTGGATATATGCAAGTCAATATCCAGTCCTACAAGTATTCTGATTTGTTTGTCTTGCAGCTTTTCGGATAACTGGCTATAACCCGAATAGTAGAAATAGCCGACCAGTATATCAACCGCATTTGTTTTGGGCAGAATGCCGTTAATAATATCGGATAGAAATTTTTCATTATTTGTTATAAAACTATTACTCATTCTTCATTATTATCAAATAGAGGCTTTTTATTAAGCCAATCCGGCCTTCTCATAACCGATTTCGCAAATATAAAAAATAGTCAAAAAAAAGGAGTCTTGAAAAATGAAATATAAGCCTGACTAACCTAAAAATAAAAGAAAATATTGTCAACTGCACCCCATCTCCTCCATCCACTTCTGATAAAGAGATACTTGGTGGATTCAAAAAAACGACTGGAATGTACATATTTCTGTATCATATTATTTATCCATCAGAAGAGGCTTAATCGTGTTTGCCAGATGTGAGTAACTCACCATTCCTCCCCGACCAGTCCTGCTTGTCCGAACCAAGACAGGCGTAACGCTCAATATATCAAATTCTTGCAAATAGGGAGAAATGACCGAGTTGACAAACTCTTGCTCCGTCTGCCCTTCGACGACAATATACACACGTTTCATAACTGCCCTCCTATCATGTTTTTCTCCCACAAATCACTGAGAGACAATTCGTAATCGTCCATCCATTTTTCCAGCTCTTCCCGTTCCAGATGACGAAAAACCGATTGGTTGTCTGCCCTGTCCACCACAATAATGTCTTCCACCTCAAAGCAATTGACCAGATTGGTGGATTGAGTAGACAAAATAATCTGGCTTTTGAGCGAAGCCTGCTTGACTAGTTGGGACAGTTTATTGATAGCGGCCGGATGCAAACCCAATTCAGGTTCATCAATAATTATCACTTCCGGCATCTTGGACTGCAACAGTAAGGTTGTAAGGGCTATAAAACGCAAAGTACCGTCCGAAAAGCTATAACCATCGAGGTACATATCTGTATCCCTCTCCTCCCATTCCAGACGAATTCTTTCCTTGTTGTTGGCATCCGGACGGAGCTTGAAGCCCTTGAAATAAGGAGCAATGGAACGTATCACACCCTCTATCAAGCGGAATGTCTTTTCATCGTTCAGCATCAATGAATACAGATATGCGGCAAGATTGGAGCCGTTATCACGCAAATATTCGTTGTCGTTAATCGGGCAATCTCCACGCATGGGAGAAGTGGCACTGGTATCGTGAAAATGATAGACTGTAAAGCTACCTAAATACTTTCTCAAGTACGCAGCCCTCCATCTTTTATTATCCTTCAAAGAGGATTCTTCTACGGCAGAATCCCAAATCGTTCTGTTCCACTGTGAGTAATCCTTTTCTGGCTTATGACAGTTATTAAAAAAATCTCCCGTTTTTTCAATATAGCCTTTGTTCGATTGCGATGGTTTAATCTCAAAGAAAAAAGCATTTGTATTGTCAAAATCAATCAATCCCTGGATAGACGGCGATACTTTTCTTCCCTGACGCAGCAAGTTATCAATCCCCCCTTTAGACAAGGTATAACTGCCAAAGCGTTGCTCATATATTGCCTTGGTCAATTCAAAGAATGAAATGAAATTACTTTTTCCAGCTCCGTTTGAACCGATTAACACATTCAGCCGATTCAAAGGCAGCGACAAGTCTTTAATGGACTTGTAATTCTCAATCAAAACCTGCTCTATCATATTCTATCTTAAATTCCGCTTTACCATAAACAAGCACTTTCTCTACCGGTCTTCTGTATATTTCCAGTTAAGGCTGTACCTGCGCATACGCTTCTATCCTTCATCCTGATTCAGATAGTTACGTAATATGCAAAATTAGAAAACTTTCTCAAAAGCCTTACAACAATCACCCTTTTTATTGAAAACGTACAACCAGATTCAGTACTTCCAAAACAACGTTTTATTATTCGTCCCTAGGAGTAACATACATCCTGTCGACTAGATGCTTTCCGTCAGGTAAGCCATGTCCGACCATTGTATCCGGTAGCATCTGGAGACCTTATCAAACCAAGAATCGTCTTGTCTAACTTCTCACTCTACAACTGATGACGCTGCCAGTTCATGAACTTGTCGTAATTTACTCCATAATCCGTACAGAACTCCCGAAGATCCTTAGAATGCATGAAAAGGATAATATACCATGCTTTCCGATAATCGAACTATTCGAAAAAATTGGATAGTTCGATTATCGGAAAGCATTCTTCCAACCTTGTGACTATTTCGTCACAAGGTTATATAAACTCTGATAATCTTTTGCTACTCCATAAACCACTTTACTGTCACTTATCGCTGCAAAATGGCGGCGTGCACATTCTATCTTTGCATCCTCAGAACCTCTAAGTTGTGATTCCTGCCAATCATTACCTTTAGTTTCAGCAATGAAATATATATGCTTCACAGTGCCTTCCTTAAATGCAACAGCCCAGTCCGGATTATAGTGTCCCATAGGTGTATTGATATAGAATCCACGTGGCAGTTTGGTATATACTTCCACTGCATCCTCTTTTTCCAATGCTTCTGCAAAATTTTTCTCAATACCCAGACTATCGACAACTACAATATCATATAGAGATTTAGCACTTTCCAATGCATTAATCCCTAGTTTACCTCTAATGGTACTTTCTGTGAAAATATCCATATCATAAGTGTTCGTACTACGCTCGTATGCTATTTTCTGGATAACAGCTATAGCTTTGGCATCATTAATGATATTTGCAGTCTTTATAATGAATTCTTCCGGATTCATCTTAAACTGAGCAAAAGTTGCTGGTTTTATGCCCTTTAATATTTCCACTATGGTTTTTCGTGTTAATCCGGTTGCATTTACCAAATCACCTACCAAATCATAGCGAACACTATTACCAACAGCTTCCGAAACACGGATTGTGCGTGTCTTTCCTGCCGTCATGGCTACTCCAGCCTGTAAAGACTCCTTGTCGCGGATATTTTCTAATGAACCACCCTCTATTACAATCCGTATTTCTGTAACACTCAGATGTTTGTCAATACTTTCTATGGCCTTCTTTATCAATTCATCTGTACTGAAATCCACTTTATAGTAAGTCTTCACATTGATACGTTTCCAGACTTCTGTGAACTTTTCTTTGAACAAATCTTCTCTAAATGTGGCAACTTTTGGCTTACGTGCATTGTCCGGTTTCATGCTATCCGGATTAAAGATGGTATCAAGCCTGCCAAGTATTCCGGCTTTAATTGGATTCAGTTCTTCTCCCAAATCAATAGTTCCGGATTTCTTGTCATTGAAATACTTCTCTGTAAGTTTGCCTTTCTTCACATAGCCATTACTGATAAGCTCCTCATGAATTTCACACGCCAATTCACGATTGATTTTTATCTCTTTACCGTCTGAAGATACCATTACAATGTCTTCAAACAAATGCGCCGTTACTTGAACAGGCCTGTCTGCCACATCTTCAGCGAGCTCACTCTGAAGCTGCTTACTGAAATGCTCATAGCTTTCGCTGGCTATCACCGTCAGAATATTAACATCGAACACACCATCACCCAACACATCCTGATCCTGGCGCTCACCATTCTTATTTACGCAAAGACGCATACCACGGCCAACTTCCTGACGCTTCTTTATTTCGCTGCCGGTATCTTTCAATGTACAAATCTGGAATACATTCGGGTTATCCCAACCTTCTTTCAGGGCAGAGTGAGAGAATATAAAGCGTACCGGTTCCTCAAAACTCAACAGCCGCTCCTTATTCTTCATAATCAAATCGTATGCACGTATTTCATTATCTCCCTCTTTTTCTTTTGAATCAACGGCTATCCCCTTCTTATCCTGAGAAAAATATCCTTGGTGTACTTTTGCTGCTGAGAACTTATTCAGATATCTTACATATTCTTCATCAGAGAAACGCGGCTGCATTTCCTCAATTACATTTTTGTATTCTTCTTCGAACATATCAGCGAATTTACCGTTACTTGTACCGTCTTTGTCATAAATACGATAGCTATTTACATGGTCAATAAAGAAGAGTGAAAGCACTTTAATTCCTTTATGGAACAATTCTCTTTCTCTCTCAAGATGAGTGCGAATAGTTTCACGTATCTGAATCCTGCGAAGCACATCCTCATTTACTTTTCCAATAGCATCACCCTCATAAAGAGTTATGCCATTCAGGAAACGGACAGAACCATCTATTCCATCAATGCGTTCAACAATAAAGTGATTATCATATTCAGTCAGTTCACCGCTTTGCTCATAAAGATTAAATCCTTCACCCACCAATCTCGTTGCTTGCTTGAAACCATTGGCTGTTTTTACATCAAACGAAATACGGGCTTGCGGATTACCTTTTCCTATTACAATTTCATCCAGATAGACAAAACCGTTTGTAGCCGTTGAGCCTTTTTGTGAGATACCTTTTACTTCAATCTTCTTCACCAACTTACGGTTGTAGGCATCCATCGCATCCAGCCTATACACCATATTGTACACATCATCTTTCCTATGGGTTGCGCTATACAGTAAAGTGAACAAAGGATGAAACTTCGCAATTCCTTTTCTTGTAGCGTTTGTCTTATTTGCACCAAGAACACTTTGCGGCTCGTCAATAATCATAATCGGATTTGTCTGAGCCAATATATCAATAGGTCTGCGGCTACCGAATTCATCACGTCTGGAGAATATAATACGAGCAGCAGCATCACCACTACGTCCTTCCAGATTCTTGTCTTCGTTCATGGAACTGTTGAATGCTTGTGTATTGATAATCATCACATGCAATCCGCTATCACTTGCAAAACTATCTATTTTGGAAAGCTGCTTGGAGTTATAGACAAAGAACTGGATACGCTTGCCGTATTCTGTGGCAAAGTGTTCCTGCATAGTTTCAAAACTTTTCTGCACACCTTCACGAATGGCAATACTGGGTACTACTATGATAAACTTATTCCAGCCATACAACTTATTCAGCTCATACATCGTCTTGATGTATGTATAAGTCTTACCGGTACCGGTCTCCATTTCAATGGTGAACATCGGGTTTGAAATATCACCTTGCAAATATTCAACAGGTTTAAGTCCCCAGTTCATCTGAATTTGTCTCAGATTCTCCGTAATTGACTCCCGGTCAAGCATCAACTTCTGATTGCCAAAACCCGTCAAATCAAACACTCCTTTATTCTTACCCTGGTCTATCAGAAAATCAGCACTATCACAATATTGCTGACCGGTAAATATATCTGTCACACTTTTGGCTGCATCAGCCTGAAAGCGTTGGTGCTTATATTTCAGTTTCATTCTGACTCTTCTTTTTTTTCAAGTTGTCCAACATACGGATAGAATCAAGATAATCTTGTTCTACGTCACTGATGGTTCGTTGTTTGTATTTACGGTACTCGTTCGTAGCATGTTCCATAGCCTCTGTGTGCGACACTTTACCGGAATCTTGCAATAACTGTTCTCCCGACATGGTCAGGATTCTCTCAAGATAGTTTGCCCAGTCACTCATTGTCATGGGTTGTTCACGCTCTGCCTGACGCTCCGCAAAGTCCAGATATCCGGAAACCAGTTGCCCCATTGCGCGAAGTTCTTTTTCATCCAGATAATTCTTGGCCGTCTTTGCTTCTGCCAATGTAGGCTGAGTACCCTTAAACGTCAGCAAACCCATAAAATCCTTTTCGGCATCGGCACGCTCTACAATCAGTTCAGCAGCCGTATGTCCGTGAACCGCATAATGAATTTTATTCTGTACTTTTTTAAAGAACTCCTGGCTTACGGAAGCACGAGGATCATAATCTATACTTGTAGCATATATTTCCAACACCTGACGGTAGAACACCTTTTCTGTGGCACGGATATCACGTATGCGTTCCAGCAATTCCTTCCAATAACCACCGCCACCCAACTTTTTCAACCGCTCATCGTCCAGTGTAAAGCCTTTTATCATGTATTCTTTCAGCCTTTGTGTTGCCCATTGCCGAAAGCGAGTGGCTATCACAGACTTGATACGATAACCAAGTGCTATAATCATATCCAGATTATAGTATGTAGTATTATATGATTTTCCATCTGAAGCAGTTGTTCGGAATTTCCGAACAACTGAATTTTCCTCCAATTCTCCTTCTTCAAAGATATGTTTGATGTGTTCACTCACATTCGACTTGCTCGTCTGATACAGTTCACACATCTGTGCTTGAGTAAGCCAAAGTGTTTCATCCTCCAGTCTGACATCAATCCTGGTCTGACCGTCAATAGAGGTATAAATAATCATCTTATTTTCTTCCATACCTCAACACTTTATATAACCTTGATATTTTTTATGGCTTCTTCCTCGCTCCAGTCTAACAACTGCTTCAGAGTTTCGAACACATTGATTTTTGCATCGTCACGGGCAAAGCAACTGTCACGGAACAATACACGGAGCGGTTGCTTGTCAGCCATGGCTTTTACGATATTTTCCGTAATATCATCTGCAAAGCAAGCCACAAGGTCACCATCATTAACCGAATAAATCATCTTTCCATCCACTTCTTCACTGGCCATAGGCAAAGATAGTTGTACACCCCAACTAAGCATAGCTCCAAATAAAAGATCAAGGTCTGTACGGTCACTCTTAACGTTATTAAGGAAAAGGTCAAGTTGCGATTGGTCGTATTCCGCCGGAGCTTTCTTTACTTCCTCAAAATTACTGTCAGCCAAGCGGAATACACGAAAACCTGTGTCAAGGTTTTGGGTTGTCAATGGAGATTCTTCCTTGATTTTCTTTCCAGCACGACGGATACGTTCTTTACCAATTTCACATATATTTTTATATTCTTGCTCCTTCTTCGTATCATTAACTTCTTCTGACAATTGAACTAGAATAAACTTACATTGAAAGTTTTTATTTGAATTCATTTTCATCAAAGCATGAGCTGTTGTAGCTGAACCAGAAAAGAAATCTAAGACAATAGAATCAGACTTCAAATTAGCCAATATAATTAATCTTTCTAATAATCTGACAGGCTTAGGACCATCAAAAACTCCCTTATTACCAAACAAAGAAACAACCTCCTTAGCTCCTTCTTGGCTATGACCAACCTCCTTATAAAATAAGATAGAAGTTGGTGCCATTCCTTCATATTTCAATTCTGAAAGAAAACGTTTTATTGAAGGAGTACTATCCCCATTAGGACCAAACCAAATGCGATTATCTTGGAGTCTCTCAGCGAAAGCTTTCGCTGAGAGACTCCAGCAGCGCCCTGCTGGAGGCTCTACTATTTTCCCCGAAGGGGTCGTTATTTTATAATCACACGATGATGTATAAGTTTTTACTGACATATCACTTGCTTTCCATACTCCACGAGGATCATTATCGGGATTAGAATATCGGGCATTAGCTTCCTCTGTCCTAGGTAATCGTCCTATAGTAAACTTTTCTAAATCTAAAGCATACATTAATACATAATCATGACTATTAGATATGTATTTTGCATCATTTTTAGGCGAATACGCTCTTTCCCAAATTAACTGAGCTATAAAGTTTGATGAACCAAATATCTCATCACAAATATTCTTCAGATTTCTCTGCTCATTATCATCTATCGAAATAAAAATTACTCCGTCCTCAGTAAGCAATGAGCGAGCAACCATTAATCGTGAATACATCATCGAACACCAATCTGAGTGAAAACGACCATTGGTTTCTGTATTCTTTCTGTAACGATTTCCTAGTTCATCTATATTTCCAGCAAATAAATCATAATCATCCTGTGAAGCTGCAAAATCATCATCATACACAAAATCATTACCTGTATTATAAGGAGGGTCAATATAAATCATCTTTACTTTACCCATATATGACTTTTGAAGTAACTTCAATACCTCCAAATTATCACCTTCAATATACAGATTCTGTGTGTTATCCCAATCCACACTATCCTCTACCACCGGACGCAAAGTCTTTGTAGTAGGGCGAGCAGCCTCACGGCGAGCTTCTTGTTTTCCCGGCCAGGTAAACTGATACATTTCATCCGCATCTTCCACTGTATTATCTCCAAGCAGTTGACGCAAAGTTTTGAAATTGACCACATGGCGTAACTCTCCGGTTTTATCATCCTTTACTTCCGTAAAACAGGATGGTGCTATCTGATAGAGAGCTTCCAAATTCAGTTGTGTACCGTCAACCGAACTCAAATCTAATTTATTGGGTTTCATGATTATATATTGTTCTTATTTAATTTATCAGTTAGTAATGTTATTTCTTTCCTAAGTTGACGTACCTCTGTATTCAATTCCATTTGTCGATTAAACTGCTTTTCCGCCTTTATTCTTTTTTGCAGCATCAAAATCTGTTTCTGAATACTTTCTATCTGTTTACGTATATCAACTAGTTCTTTATATTCTTCTTTGGTAGATGCAGATAATCCTGATATTTGGCTGAGCAAGCCGTTGTAAACGGCATCCATAGACTGCCCTTGAATGTTCAGCGTATCAGCATCAATTCGTATATCCCGTTGAATTTCAATAACTCCACACTTCCATTTCTGTTCTCCATGAACAGCCGACATTTCTTTATGATGCATCAGTAAATCAAACTTTCCACCGTGCTCAATTATGAAAATCGTATGTCGGGGCAGCAATTCATCCATTGCACAGAAAGGCTTAATGCTATACTCATTTTCTTTCATCCTGCAATAGAACACATCAATCTCATGCACATATTCACCATCTTCTACATTGAGTGTCGCAGGTGCAAGTTTATATAGCCAAACAATACTTTCAAACTCCCGTGTCAGAAATTCACGCAAGGAAGAATCGCCACTTCTTCCATAAAACGCATTCTTCGGCACTGGCTTATTGACTATTGTTGTGGATGGAAAATTCAGTATATTATCCATAATCTACTTAATCACCAAAAAACAAATCAATTCAAAATCATCCAGTCCCTTAATGTTATAGGTCAAAGCACTTGTTTCACCAACAGAGAAAAGACTGTCTATATCACTTTCTTCTTTCACCGTGATAATACTCTCTATAGCCGATTGCAGCAGGTCGCTGTAATGACGCATATTCTTTCCATCACGTGTTTCCTTGTTGAACTGCTTGCAAAGTATCTTATCAGGTTCTGTCTTGTCTTTGCAGGCATAACGCATCTTGTCAAGCAGTTTTTTGGGTGACAGATGGTCGCAGATAACGGTTCCGGTATGCGAAAGATAAACCATATAGAACGGATGCAACAAATTGGAACGGTCGATGTTCACACCGTTGTTCTTGTTCTTCAACACATACATCACGCCCGGTTCTACCAGTTCGGAGGCACTGACTACCGCACTCATCCCAAACGGTGTCAAATCCATATTAGGATGCTCTTTCAGATTAGCCAATAAATCCAGACGAAACTCATTCAGCCCCAAATCCATGATATTGACACCAGTATCCATATCCTCAATATCTACCACTTCATTCTGCAACTTCTTCAACTGATTACGGCGGTACTCCAAATCGCCTTTTTCATTAGCTGACAATAAATTATCATCTCCCGTACTGGTAATGACTGTTGCCTTCATTCTGCTTTCTACACGCCCTTTCAGCTTGATGTAATCATCCAGTTCCATGTCCGGCCAGTAGTTCACTAACTGAATCACATCGTTCTTGCTTCCGATACGGTCTATTCGGCCAAAACGCTGAATGATGCGTACAGGATTCCAGTGTATATCGTAGTTAATCAGATAATCACAGTCTTGCAAGTTCTGTCCTTCACTGATACAATCGGTAGCAATCAGTACATCTATTTCTCTTGTATCATTCGGATGAATGGCATCCCGGTCTTTTGACAAAGGCGAGAAGTAGGTCAATATGTCATTGAATGTACATTTCAGTTTCGGCAACGTACATTTCCCTTCCGTACTGCCGGTTATCAGAGCTGTATGCAGTCCGCAATCGTTCAGAATCCTGCCGGAAAGCTGTTCATACAGATAATTGGCTGTATCGGCAAATGCTGTAAATATCAGCACTTTCTTATTGCTACCATTGATTGGATGTTCAAACTTGTTTTTCAAGTCTGCTACCAGCTGTTGCAGTTTCGTATCATGTTCCGGCGTAATATCCTTTAGCATAAGGATGAGCAGTTCCAGTACTTCCAAATCAGCTTTCAAATCACGCCGCCAACTCACATAATCCATGTCCCGAAGATTGATTTTTGATTTACGACCTACAAACGGATCATTTTCATTATCTTCAGTATCAAAATCCTCTGAAAAATCAGTTACATCTACTGTTCCTGCACCGCTTTCCTGGAATTTATCAATAGCAGTAATAGAATCATTTATAAAATCACGAATTCTTGTCAAAGTCAGACGGAAAGAGTTCACGCTACTTTCCAGACGCTTCAACAGGTTGATAGCCATCAATTTCCGAATACCTTTTTCACGGCCATCTACAGTGAGTCCCTCACCTTCATAGTCTATTCCATAATTGCCTTTTTCACTCTCAAAAATAAACAGAGAAGGTGTATATATGGAAAGATTTAATCTATTAAGCATTTCTGCTATATCCGCGAAAGTAATAGCATCGTTCAAATCTGTAAGCTTAGGTCTGCGTGATACAGGTGACAAACGTTCAGGAAATTTGCCCACCTCATTCGTATTGTAATACTTGATGATATGGCTTCGGCTTCTGGCTATGGTAACTGCATCAAGCAACTGGAAGAAATCATAACTTAATGAATCTACCAGCTTCTCTGTTGTTCTCTTTTCCGGTGGCAATTTAGCCCATTTAGAATAAACAGTCTGCGCATCTCTGAAAATGCTATCTATGTTCTTCCCTGTATCGAGCAAATCGTTTATATTCTCGGCCCTTCCCTCATACGCAAGTTGCAGCTGATTTTTCAAATCACTGAAACGGTTATTTACCGGTGTGGCGGAAAGCATAAGCACTTTAGTCTTTACACCACTGCGTATAACTTTATTCATCAGCCGGGCATAACGGTTTTCCTTGAAATCATCATCTTCATCCTCATTGTCAAACCGACCGCCATTGCGGAAATTATGGCTTTCATCTATTACAATCAAGTCATAATTTCCCCAGTTCACCCGTTCCAAGTCAAGTCCATTACTCAAACCTTTATCTCTTGACAGGTCAGAATGAAACAGAATGTCATAACGCAAACGGTCTGCCAATACCGGATTATTTTTATAGTTGGAGCGGAATGTCTGCCAGTTGTCGTTCAACTTTTTGGGGCAAAGAACCAACACATTTCTGTTTCGGTTTTCGTAATACTTGATAACCGAAAGAGCCGTAAATGTTTTTCCCAATCCCACACTGTCAGCAAGAATACACCCGTTGTACTTTTCCAGTTTGTTTATAATTGCCAATGATGCATCACGCTGGAAATTATATAGTTTATTCCATATAACACTACTTTTGAATCCCGTAGCTTCATTAGGCAATACATCCTCACTGATATCTTCTAAAAACTCATTGAAGATATTGTATAACGTAATAAAATAGATAAAAGCCGGGGCATTCTCCTTATAAACGGTTTCGATATTTTCTATGACATTATCTGTCACATCCTGAAATTTCTCTTTGTCTTTCCATAATTCCGCAAAATTCTTCAGAAACATATCTGTAGAACTATGCCCAGGCATACCTACCACCATCGGACAGATATTATTCCCTCTGTCAAGCCCGAGTTCAGTAGTGGTAAACTCATTGAAAGGCATATAAGTATAGGTTTCTTCTCCTTCCTTTATATTGAGGAAGGTATTCATGGAGCCGTGAGTTATATTTGTCTTGAACCGTGCTTTTCTGCGAATCCAGTCTGCACATTCTCTCGCAATAGCCCGCTGTGTAAGCTGGTTTCGAAGCCTTATTTCAAAATCCGATCCGAAAAGACTTCTTTCCCGATTTAATTTGGGTATATAGAATTCTCTTTTTTGCTTTTCAGACTTATCCGTATAGAATGTCGGTGAAGTAAAAATAAAGTTTACGCAGTCCACCTTTTCCAATTCTTCTTTCAATGCTTCGTATGCATAGATAGAAAAACTGGCTGCCGCTATAGAGATTTGGCTATTACCCGAAGACAATACCTGCTTCAAATCATCTAAATTTTTTTTCCTTTGTTAATTTGGCATTATTCAGCTGTTCGCCCTCCATTCTTTCCATTATGAAATAGTCAGACGGAAAAACAGTGTGAGAAAAATCCTTATAATACACATACGGCACCTTAACATTTGTATGTGCTCTGATTTGCGCATACCAAAAAACCTCTCCACGCATCATATCCTGCTCATAGGTCAGTATTTCTGTTTTATCAAGCGGAGAAACCTTTAATACATAATTACCCATATCGGTCACAACATCATGAACGGCATTATATTCTCCGTCGCCGAGCTTATCAAAGGATACAACTTCGCCAAGACAAGCGGAGTTAAACATATCTTGTACTTGTGCTTTTGTTAATTCCGGTTTTGTTCTGCTAATCATATTAGCACCTCCCACTTTTACAATATCATCATATCGATACGCACTCTCAAAATATATAACATTTCTTATATTTATATAATATTACCGTTGAATAATGGGCTTAAATATGATATTTTTAATGAAAGAGAAAACGGAATTATTCATACTCCTTATGAGTCAGAAACTGCATTTTTATCGGGAATTAAAAAGGGCAGTCGTACCGATGTTAAAATGATGATTAACAATATGATTGACAGTGGCATAAACATCGGCAAAATGTCGAATGACAGCTTGAGACAGATTAAATATTGGGCTGTATCATTGTTTGCACTGATTACCCGTTCGGCAATCCAAGGCGGACTTGACGAAACTACTGCTTACAATTTTTCCGATAACTGTATAATGCGTATTGATAAAATGTCAAATACTGATGATATAGTCGATTTCATTATTCAAAAATGCATTACCGTAACCGATATGGTCGCCGAAAGCAGGGAGAATAGCGTATACTCTCAACCTATTAGAAAATGCCTGCACTACATCCATACTCATCTTCACGAGAGATTGGACGTTGCAACCCTATCAAAAGAATGTGGATTATCCGAAGATTACTTATCATATTTATTCAAGAAGAACATAGGAATCAACCTGTCAAAATACATTAAAACGCAAAAACTGCAAGCCTCAAAAGAAATGTTAAAGGAAAACTATTCCGTATCTGATATCGCATATTATCTCGACTTTTGCTCGGAGAGTTATTTCATATTCTGCTTCAAAAAAGAATTTGGTAAAACCCCAAAGCAATTTAGAAATAATGTTGCCTCATAGCAATATAGAAAACACTTTGAATAACAAGAAAATAAAAACCAACAAAAAATGACAGGTAGCACCACGCTACCTGTCTAAACTATTATTAAAATGAAAAAGAAACCCGAATTTATCGCCGATAATGGCAAAGTTCGGATTTCTCTTCTTTGGCAGAGGTTTGCACATCTTAAATAACGGAGTCAGAGCCTCGCAATCTTTTTTCAAAACCGCCTATTTAAGCCATTTTTCAGACTTTGCGTCTCTCAAAAATCTCTCAGAATTTTATTTTTGCTTATAGCCGCAAATTCGTATGAGGAATTGCGAACCTTACATAAAAGAGTCTTAAGCAACTTACAAAATTTGATATTGCCAATGCTATAATAATCAAACAATAACTTTTCTATGTTTTTATAGAAAATAGCATCAGTGAATATTTTATTTTCATATTTGTGAATGCCTTTTATTCCTATAAATTTAAAGTTATTTTGCCGTAAAAATTACTATTTTGTTCTTCGTTTTCTGTAATCTCAAACCCGAATTTTTCATAAAAATGATACAATCTATCCTTATGGTCTAAATCGACCGTCGATAAATGACCGTAAATAGTTTTGTATCCGTTTTCTTTTGCATAAGATATAAGTTTTTGCATCATCAAAGTGCCATATCCCTTGCAAAAATCTTTACATTTATAATGCCTTATATCACCGATTAATATTGTATCATCAGATTCTATTGTGCATAGCATTTTTGCTTTAGGTATTTCACCTTTATTTGCTACTATTTGTAATGAACAACCATATACCGTATATTCTGCTGAAATCGGCTTTTTCTTAAATAACATAAAATCATCCTTATATTGTTTTAACAATATTATAATCGCTAACAGAGTTCTTTTTTGTTACTGCTCTCTCTATGTAATATTCCATATCGCTGTTAAATGTGTTCCATTGAATAACTTCGGCATAATTATTTGAAATATTATCTCTCATAATTTTAAATAGTGACGATGGCTGATAATAGTCATAAGAGCCATAACTATTAGGCAATATTACAAACAACAACGCATTACTATAACTTGTTCTTCCATTACGGCTTTGATTTCGTAAAGAATATGATATCTCCCAAGGAATCCATTGATCTTCATCGTATCTATATGTTTCTCTCATATTCGGCGAAATTAAAACTATAGTAACAGAACTATCATAGATTTTGTCTTTTAATTTTTCCCAAATCATATCTTCTGTTAGATATGATAAATCTTGATTATTTCTTTCGCCTTTATAGTAAGCACAATTCGTATTGCCCATTCTATTTTCAATTAAATCGACATAATCTCTAACGGTACTTTTATTGTACCAAGAGTACCCATTAGAAATTGACGCTACCGATGAATCAGCATATTTATATGATACAAAAACTTTTCTTGCCATAACATTCTCCTTATTTGATAAAAAAATAAAATATAAAAAGTGCAATAATTATTGCCCCATAAAATAGACCTGTTGAAACGGATAAAAATGCCTTTAGGTAACTACATAATCCCTTATATGAATCAGGAATACTCATTGAATAATCTTGCACCGTTTCTGTAACTTCTATTTTGGCAACTCGATACTTAACCAACAATCTTTTTGTCTAATCTTCTTATCATTAATCGTATTCCGATAATAAATATTCAATAAATTGCTACATATTTTATTATTAAGCAGAACAACAATTAAACTGATGTTTATAATATTATAACGATTTTGATATTTTGTAATCAGATGTATTATTCATATAATCAAAAGCAATAGAAATATATCCTTGAGGATATTTGATAAAACTATCCCACCTAGTAACATAAATATATCCCGTGTCAATATTTTCTTTTAATATTGGAAAAAGATTGTTTTGATCATAATAACTATATGTTCCATTTTTATTTGGTAAAATTACTGCTAATACTGCATTTCTATGACTTTTACGATCATTTCTAATTGTTTCTCTAACAGAATAACTTATTTCCCATGGGATCCATTGAGAACGTTGCCATTTTTCAGGTTCTTTCATATTTGGAGAAATTAATACAATTGTAATTGAACTATCATATATCTTATCCTTTAAATGATTCCAAATTGCAATATCGGTCAAATGAGAAATATCTTCATCACTTTTTTCACCTTTATATATATCATCACTTTCCAAAACAACATCTTTTATGTAGTTAACATAATCACATGGCCATGTTGGTCTAGTATCAATTGATAATTCTTTTACATCATAATCTTTGTATTTATATGAAATAAATATTTTTCTACCCATTATTTCACCTCGATTGCGGAAATACAATTTCATAAAGAGTATCTAATGGTTCTCCTTTATAACCCAATTCTTTTGTTTGTTTATTCCATAACTCATACCATTCTTCCATGTGATTGTCTTCCAAATTTATCATTTTATTTAAAGCTTTAGTTACATCATACTTTACTTTCAAATCACAAGAAGATTGTCGTGATGAATACTCCATTATCATTTCACTTCTTTTTGGCTGTTTTCGTTGCAACATTGTCGTCATTGATAATTCATGATATATCCATGGAGATGTCGTTATTTCTTTATTTTTTCTGTTAATCTTATTAAGCTCGTCTTCTAAATTTATTGCATTAGGAGTATTGAAAAAAATTATACATTCTGTGTTATCCATCATTTCTGCTAGTGCTGTTGAAAGCATCATATGAACATGACTAGTTGTATAATTTCTCAAATGATAATCATATGTCTTTTTCTTTGAATCGTAACAATACTTTTTATCAATTTTGTTTAACAAATCATCACAATATCCCCAAGAACACGAATCAATAAATGCTTCCAATCCAAAACAATCATGCAACCATCCAGCAAATGCTTTAACTTTATTAATATCACAATGTGAATGTGATATAAATATATCTTTCTTTGTAATGGAAAACCAATGCTCTTTTAAATCAGTTCCATTTATTATTCCGTCTTCTGTAATATACTGAGACAGACATTTTTGAACTTCTTTTTCATGAGCAGAAAAAATCTTGTTACCGTTTGATAAATGTCTATTTATTTCATGATTATAGAAATATCCAGATGGGGAATAATTGAATTTAGTGTACATAATTTTCCTTTCATGTTTTAGAAACGTAAAATATTATAATATCATAGTTAATTTTTTGGATTTATAATTTCTATATTTACAAGGCACAGAAGTTTTTCTTAGCACAATTATTTTCTTTTGAGCTTATATAATTTTAACACATTTTAAAATAAAAACAACAACCAACACTACTATCATAATTGGATAAAACAAATAAATTGATGGAGATTTAATACAATCCCAGTTGGTCGCCTTAGCTTTTTTAATCTCATCTTTTTCAAAATTTATATTTAAAGAATAATTGATAGGTTGGATACCATCTTTAACTTTTATATATAAATATCTAAACTTTTTTTCAAGTTTAAGATAGTATATATCCAACATTGCGAATGCAAATACAGGCAAAAATGATAATCCTAAAACAATAAGGTTGATATATTTAAAAGATATCATAGCTATCCCACCAACAATAGCAGCTGCGAAGCCTTTGAATATTGCAGAAATTGTTGACATTCTGCATATAGGTTCTTGGATTAACTGTAAATATCCAAGTTTATCACCACTATTTATATTATTGTTTTGAGTATTTGTTTTTTCATTTTCTTTCATTGCAAATTCTTCCTTCTACTCGAGTTTTATATTATACTCTGTTGCTGTTTGTAATAAGTTGTTCAGAATATCTTTATATTTATCATTGTTTAGTTTTAAAAGCAGCTTGTAAT
>OGMB01000067.1_pt1 | contig 57802 bp, 86 predicted proteins | sample 1573001 | NCBI WGS metagenome assembly OGMB01 (sample SAMEA2581921, study PRJEB24529) | metagenome | biome: Human gut stool | place: China | collected 2011
GGCGATATGGGAGGGGGTGTAGTTTTTCCGACCCCTCCCCGGGGTGGTCAGGCTTCAGAATATTCTCTTGAAACCTTTCTATAACGATTCGTGAGATCAAGTCGAATGATGTCATCGATCGCTTGGCTCGTGATGAGCTCAATGTCACTGTCGCTCATGTCATCTGATACACGTGCAATGCGTGCTAGCAGCTCACGCGAGTAATAGCCATGCGATACGTCCCATGTATACCATTCATCTGGCTGTTCGAACGGGTTGAATGGATTGTCAACCGTTGTGATCATACTTTCTCTCATGCTTTGTCACCTGCCTTTACCTTTACGCTGCTATTATTAGTCAGCGTAGATACCGACACACCTACTCTATCTGCTACTTCAGCTAAGGTAAAGCCGTTTGATAGCAGTGTGTTGGCTAGGCTGATCTTACTTGGAGTCATTCCAGCTTTGGCCTTAGGCATAGCAAGTTCCTTGACTCGGTCTTCATCTGCATTCTGCAGTATCTCTTCAAGAGTAGTCTTAGATACAGCCCCAGCTTGAATAGCTTCCCATTCTCTATCTGTTATCTTAACACGATACTTAGAAGCGCCTACTGCTTCACGAGCCTCTTTAATTTTAAGGCCTTTTAATTTCTTAATTTCCGAATCAGTCATGTCTGGATTAGCCAGTTTTGCAGACTCAACCATAGAAGAAGCGATCAACTGAGCTTGTCTCTCAAGAGGGGCATTCTTTTTAGCTGTGTCAAGCTGTTTTTTTAAAGACTCCACTTCTTCAGAATATTTGGAACGGGCCTCTCTATTTAGAGTGGGTTCTTTTACGGAAATGTATTCTTTACGAGCACGGTTTCCAAGAGCTTTCATGTGATTCGCATAATCAGCATAGACCTCTTCCATGGGGAGACCTTTTCCAAACCCCCCACTCATTAAAGACCGGGCGTCTTTAGCTTCAAACATCTGGGTCGATGTTGTGGTTGGGGTCACGATTTTGCCAGTCTTTCTTGAGACATAGGGTTCACTCCAAAGGGTGTATTCAGATTTTCCGGTTTCCTTGTTATACTTTAACCGGCCTTTCGCATAAACTTTTTCGCCGGTGTCAGGATCAATTTCATAACGGCCAGTGGGATCTCTTTTCTCAACTCGAGTCTGACCACTTGCTCTTGAAAGAAGTGTAGATACCGAGGTTGAGTATCGCCCGGTTTCAGGATCAATGTGCCCCATGTATTTTTTCTTAAGAGCAGCAATACCGTTCTCCTCATATGAACGTTTGTAATTCAGATTATGCTTACCGGTGTCGATGATAACCATCGAATGACGAACAGCTCTAGCGATTTCGTCAGGTGTGGCACCTTTCAAAGTCATATCAGTGATTAGATTTGAAGCCATGCCCATTTCAATGTGTTCGCGACGCGAACCTTTCTTCCATGGGGACTTGTCAGTGACACCTGGATACTCTAGTTTCGGATCAAAATCTTTAAGCTTCTCTAAAGGTTTTTGAGTCTTGATGTTATGTCCTTTGGTTGGAATGCAAACAACCGTATCTCCGTCGAAGTCTGCACCGGATAGCTGTTCAGCAACTTTTGGATGAATGCCAACGGCGTCGATAGCATTGCCCATGATCTTCTTAGCTTCCGCATTCTTGTTGTTGACTATAAGGCGAGGAATTTCGAAACGACCGCCATGAGGGTACCGTATGAGTACTACTTCTTCTCCGTTCTCCAATGCTGGAGCATAGATTTGGTTCTCTTTCATTGACGGAAACGGCAACAGAACTTTAGTACCTTGTCTTGGCATCGCAGCGGCTTTAAGATCAACAGCGTCTTTGTCGCAAGCATCAGCGAATTGTTTTAGCTCATGCTTTTTGACGATTGGATTCGTCAGCTCCATGATTTCCTGGAACTGGCTGTCTTTAATGTCTTTCGTGAGCTTTAACTGTTTCTTGGCCAGATCGACGGGCTGCTTTGCCAGCATCTGAGAGGCCAGAGAACGAGACCACTTATTCCAGTCGCCCTCTTCGTTCATGATATTCAGAGCACCGCGCTGTCCGCCTGGCTTGATTGCTACGCCGAACGGATTGATTGGGTCATCGGACTGTGGTTTGTATACTTTTTCGTCCGGTGTTCCTCTTTTTTTGTTCGTGTTGTAAACGATGTCGTAACCATCTGGAATTGAATCACTATAGAACGCCATACCTTTCATGTAGTATTTGCCATCTACAGCGACGCGAACCTGGGCATACGACGATGATCCCATATCAAGATCTTTTACGCCACGTCTAAGCTCCAAGGTACCATCTTTATCTACGCCGCCATCTTCTGCGTAGCGAATGTAAACACGTTTGCCAGAGATCTGTTCTGGCGCACGGAGTTTCGTATATGTAGAACCGCCATCTGTAGATGCAACGTCATCAATATTGTGAATCTTGTCCTTGTTCTGAATGACGTATTTCCATTCAGTATCAGGCGGCGCAAGAACAGTGACTGTTGTCTTCTGGGTTCCATTACCGGAAACATTGGCAACTTGAATTTTGTGACGCGTATAACCTTTTTCCTCCAACGCCGCAACAGCTGTGTCCAAACGGACTTTAGAAATGCCCAGATGTTTTTCGACGCCTACTCCGACGTCAATCATTCCTTTGTTCTTGATCTGATCCTCGAGCATGTCTATAGTTGTCCCGAGCTCATCTTTACGGATGTTTCCTGAATACTTCAGCCATCCACGAACGGTAGACTCATTAGTCTCCATTCTTTTAGCAATTGCCACATTAGACATGCCCTTATCTTTCAGCTTCTGCGCATACATCACATTAAACTTTTTGATTTCGTTAGCAGCCAATGATTTCTTTGCTCTGAACTGTGTTGATGATAAGCCCATCGACTCCCAGATCTCACGATCAGTCATACCCTTTTCTTTCAGTTCAGTAACATTCGACATAAAGTCTCTGCTTCGCTGAAAAGGGTTGTCGCCAGATCCCCAAGGATATCGACCCGAGTGTCTAGGCGTTCCATAATGCTCGATAACATCCGGATCGTCGTCGAGCGTGGAAATATAATTGTCGTAGATCTCGCACTGGTGCATGATCTCTTCGTCTGTCACGTGTCACCCCTCCTTAAGGATTTAATTTTAATTGTTCGAGAACCGAGTCGAACTTGATGATTTTATTCTCTATATCCATAATTCGCTCGGGAATCGGCTCATGTACCAGAATATCATCATTCTGGTAGATACGCAATTCGGCTTGAATATCTTTTGGATTCTTGTCGTATTCCAAGCAGAATAAGGCCATGTAAATCTCAAGCTGTTCCATGTGAGCCGGTATAGCACCGGTCTTCAAATCATGGATTCTCAAGAATCTGGTCTTTTCATTGTAGCAGATTGCATCAGCGGTTCCAAAACAATTGTCTGAATAATATAATACGGTTTCTGGGCTCATGCGATACTTAAGAGCATCGTTTACATACATGTTTAGTGTCGTATGTGTATTCTTAAGCGGAACGCCTAACTCAATTAGCTCTTTAGCTAGAATGTGTTTTCTCGTTCCAATTAACTTGGCCATAGAATTATGATACCGAGCGATCAGTTGATCTTCGGAATAATTTAGCCAGCTATGCTGTGATGCCCCAAGGTATGCATGAGCTCCCTCAAGTTTTGAATGCCTGTTCCATTTCATTGAGAATTACCTCCTTATTCTCAGGAAAAATAAAAGCGGCATATGACATGTCGCTGTACTTGGAAATATAATAGTCTTGATTCGGACGATGCTTGGATGTTTCTGTTTTTTTGCATTCGAGCATAGCCCAATGCGGACCATACAGAATAATCAGATCCGGAACGCCCTGAATATAATTCGCATCGTTCTTGATTACTTCGCATCCTTTAAATCTTTCCTTTAGCTCTTTAATCAAGTTCGATTGAAATTTTGACTCGACCATTACATTTCACCTCCTTTGCTAAAGATAATAGAGATGGCATATTCTCCCTATCCTCTCCATTATAGGGGTTGTAAAAAGCGCGAAACAAAATACTGCCTATTTCTGTTGCATTTCATGGCAAAACAAAAGAGCCCGTGTAAATATCACGAACTCCCTTGCTTCTGTCAGTCAAAGATCGGATAAAGATCTTTCACATACTCGAATGTATAGCCCTTATGCGACGACCTCATGCCTTGCAAGCAAAGATAGACACACCCTCTATTTCCATCAATACGATCTGCAGCTTCGTGATATGATGGAAAGATTTCATCCAGTTCTATAATTCGAACCATCTCATGCTTTGGACGTCTACCACGTCCGCCTAATCTGTAGCGAGCCAAAATATAATCACCTCGCTTTAAAACGGGACAAACTCTTCGTTGAAGAAATCCTCTTCGTTGAACTTCTTTTTGTTATTCAAAGCCCGGCGAATGTTCTGGTCAATTCCAGGAGCCGCTAGGTAGTAATAGAACAAATCCTTGAATGGAGTATTCAAACGATCGATTCTTCCAGCCGCTTGAGTCATGATTTTGTATGAATAGTTTAGACTGTAGAATATAATCGTGTCAGTGTCAATACAGTTCCATCCTTCAGCACCGGCTGTGTACTGAACCAGATATGCCCATCGGTCACTTACTGGAACTGGCTGGTGCTTTTCTCCGTTCCATTCCCCGTAATCGATCTGAGCTTCGTTCATGATCTCTCGCAATATTTCGAGCTCGTATGTGAAGTTGTAAAATATAATTGCTCGTTTATGCTCAGCCATTAGCTTACGGATAATAGTACGTCTAGTCGGATCAGTGTTCACAATTTTCCGCAATACATAACAAGCGGATGCCGCATTGACGCACGGTTCATTCTTGAACGGATCCCATATTCCTCGGACGCAATCTTGATACATTGCTTCGTTTCTGCCAGCAGTTATGAATGTTTTATGTGGAATTGTTTCACGCTCAAACTTCATAGGAACCAGAATCGACGATCGTAATCTTGATAGCTTATCGGTGTTGATATATCGATCGATCTTAGGATATTTAGCAAAGCGTGCAAATATAATGTGCTCGCGAGTGAACTGTGTCTTGTTCTTATAGAACCCATTAGCAATGAACACTGGAATATAATCGGACCATGTATCACCTGGAGTTGCGCTTAATAATATCCATTGATTGGCCTTGGAAATCTTTATGAATGATTTAGACCAGGCACCATAGCCAACTACTCTCTGTTCGTCAAATATAAAAAACGCATTATCCACGTTCTCATATTTGCCAATGTTGTTCCAAGAATCAACCACGACCTTTACGCCGTGAGGAGAAGCAGCTGGATCGGGGGATAGTAGAAAATGTGCCATATCGCCTTCCCATTCGTGACTATCTCTTTTCCGAGCCGTAGTAATAATATACAGATCCCGTTTTTTCTTGGGATCCATTCGTTTATCTTTACCACCACAAACTTTGTTGAAATAGTACGCTAGGGAAGTTATGGATTTTCCGCTACCCACTCCTCCAACCAGGATGCATCCGTTATGCATTTTTTTCAAGGCTTTCTCCTGATGAGAATATAATTCCATTAGAACGGAACTTCCTCGCTGCCCATATTTCTCTGATACTTGCTTGCGAATTCGTCTTCGACAATCGTAACGTACATGGTCTTGAGGTATGCCTTGACTCCGCTGTTCCCGTTTACTTTCCAGCAATACGGACGGACAATCATGTCGACGCTGGCAATTTCGGCATAATCCAGCTGATTGACTGTTGTTTCATCGAGCGGAGCCATGTTATTTGACGTTACCAGCATGATCTTCGGAGGAATGTTCCCGAATGCGACACTTACCGGCAACCAGTATGTCGGAATGTCGCCGTCTTCTCTCGGCGGTAACTCTTTTACGTTCCAGCCGTCTTTCTTCATCATTGCGGCAAGATCAACGTCGAGTACAACACCGAAGTTTCTGCTGCCTTTCTTATTAAACTTACTCTCTTCGCCAGAGAAGTTCCGAAAAATGATGTGCGCGTTTTCGATCGAAATATTACTCAGTGCGTTCATAAAATATAATCTCCTTTAATTTTAGAATGGAGCTTCGGCATTTGCAAATGCATCGAAGTCTCCGAATTGCGATATAGCCATGACTGCGTCATCTGCTAACTTTGCGTAATAGCGAATATCAATGTCTTTCTCCAGGTGCATTGATTTTACCTGTTCTGCTTCTCTCCACAAATATCCATCGGTACCAGTGGCAAGCGCATACTTACTAGGAACCTTTAACGGCTTACCCTTTTCGTTTACGCCACCGCACTTGTCATAAGCAGCTTTCTGCTTGATGTATGTTTCTCCTTTATCTCGCATGAGGAAACCACCGCCAGTTCCAGGTCGAACCGGACAGAATCTACCGACTTTTCCGACGAATTTATAATCGTGATAGCCCTCAGGCTGATTCTCAGATCGGTCAAGATAAAATGCTGTTTTAGTCTCGAACGTTTCACAAAGATCGTCAAACACGACATCTTCATGGGTGAACAATGTCTTAAACACATATGGAACCTGGAATTGTTTACCGGTTGCTGTCCATTCTCCGTCATGCTTACCACCGTCATACCGAGCAATATAAGTCGACTTGTTTACTAGACAGATCTTCTCGTATGTGGCTTCGTGATCGAAGTTATATCCGTACTTGTGTCCAAAGTCGTTGACAAAATCAATAATCTCCTTGGTAATATTCGGGATTTTAATTGAATCTGTCTTGACATGGATAACCTGAACGCCCATATCTTGGAGCTTTTTCTTCAGTGTCATCATGAATAGAGCACCACGTTTAGCTACGATGTTGTCTACATTCTCCGGAGATTTAAACGGATTTGCAAACGTAGCACAGGTATAACCGTAGATGGAGTTGATGATGATCTTCAGAGCCTTAGCCAGTTTGTCTGCCTGCTCTTCACTTTCCAGATACTTTGCTAGTACACCGCCAAGCATTCCGCGAGCTTTCTCGATATCATGATGCTTGATAGCAAGACGAGCTTCCAAAATATCTTTGTATCTCCACGTATATTCGCCAAACAGATTCAGAGCGATAATCGAATGCGGATGTAGCGATTCTACGTCTAGCAGTCCAGCTCTGAAATATATACCAGGTTCAGCATATACGTAACCGCCCTCGGACGGATCCTCTCCCAAATATAAACTCTTACCATTCTTGAATTCGTATCCAGGAAATTCTTTGCTGAGATCTGTATAAACAAGTGTCGGATTTTTATCATTGCCAAATATAATTTTTGTACAATGTTGTCTCGTAGAGTGATTTACACTCAATCCGCTCAAATCGGCTAGAACCTCTCGAGCGATAAAATCCTGTTTGCATGCTTTGAACGTTGCCTCGGTTGCATCTACATCATTACAACAGTAATCTGCTACTTCGTTCCAATGCTCCTTAGACAGAGGCTGATCCCATGGATATGAGTTTTCCATATGATGAATACCTAATTCGATCTCCCATTTTTTCAGACTCTGTTTCTTAGAACTGAAATCGTAAATATCAGCGTAGCTCATGTTATAAGCCTCGGCAAACGAAGAATTTAAAGAGTTCTCGATGATTCGCTGAGACAATCTGAACAGCTGGTCATTAGAATATCCTTGCAGCCATGCATAAAGAATATGATTATCGTATTTCCGATTGTTAAATCCAACAAGCTTTTTCTTGCATAGCTCCTCAATCTCGATCGGCTTCGGATTGATCATGCGTATAACTTCTGACGATCCCTGATACTTCCAGCAGCAAATGAACACATTTGGGAATACTTCAACGTCGAAGAATACGATCTTATCTTCCTCAGGCGAAGAAATATAATCGCTTGGCTCATCGCTCTTCCAGTGCATCTTGTTCATCAGCTTTAAGCAGTACTGGCTATTGTTTGTGCTATTTACAGCAAACTCCATGATAGCCGGTCGCATATCAGTGATATCGTATTTCTTTCCGGCATTGTAAGCATCTTCCGTCAGTTTGAAAATATAATCCATAGACGGCTTAGTATAGCCATGGTATTCCTTGTTGAGATTCTTCTTGATCATGCATCGAAGCATTCTCTCATTCTCAACAACTTTAAAATCGAGCATTTTCTTCTTTCCATCTCCTTTCAAAGGGAGTCCACTGGAAATATGAGCAATCTCTCGATCATTGCACTTGGTCAAACGTCGTCTAAGACTCGCATCACCAGTGTATACCTTTACCTCCACGTCCAGATCATATACTCTGCTAAGTTCAGTTGGATCACCGTCGTACCAGTAATGCAAATGAATTGCAGAACCCGATTGACTAACTTCAGCGTATGTCTCTGGAAATTTGCTTGCTGCCTCCAAATTAGCTTCGATGGACTTCTTTTCATTTACCTTGATATCAAAGTCCACACAAATCAGCTTCTCCGGAACTTTTGTGTAATGAAGCTTACTTGTGTCTAAATCTTTCAGTTTCGTTTTAACCTTAGCCCACGCTGTCTTTGGCGTACCTTTGTCGTTTGCATACTGAGCTGAGTACTCTGCTAGAATATCATCGAGCTTGCACTTACTATCCTTGGGCTCTTCAAACTGTAACCATTCGGGAATATCATGCTTCGGTTCTTCCTCGACCTTGACACGCGCATCGACATTACTATCGATTTCGACAATATCATCAGCGAATAAGCTTCGCCTGAACCCGCTATACACGTGACGGATCAGTTTGCCATCCAGCCTAGCACGGTCCCTGTATGACTCAAAGTACTCTCTGAGCTGTTCTCCAAATATAATTCGTTTTGGAGCATAACCAAGACCAGACTTCTCAAAGTAATCTCGATACCAGTCGTAAGCCATGTCTCTGCTAATGGGGTCAGTTCGAACAAACTCGTCATACTTGTCAAATATAAAATTGCGAAGGATGTTTGACTTGTTGATCATCTGTGTCGGACTATACGAGTTGTAATAGTTCTTGCCCATGGACTCGAATACTTGGATGCAGTGATACGCAATCGCCCCGAGTTCAAATCTCATGTTCTCTACACAAATATCATACTCCTCTTTCGGCAAGGTTCTGCCAGTAGGATAGACATCAATCATACGTCGAACAATACCTCGCTTAGTATCAGGTACATCGACAATCTCATTTGTCCCTAAGAATATAAATGAACTTATTCTCATCGGATACTGGGGTTTACCCTTCTCGTTGATGTAGATCGTTTCGTGTGAGACGAGAGAGTTAAATATACTGTTGTCGTGGATCTTGCTCATGTCGCAGTCATGATGAATTGCAACAAGAGGGTTGTCCTTGAATGCCGCGGTCGCAAATTGATTATTACGTGATACAAGCGCATTAACGTCGAAAGCTGTCCAGTATCCCTCGAACAAATCTTGAATCAGATTCATTACAGTTGACTTACCGGTACCGGGTGCTCCGTATAACACGATGAACTTTTGGATATGTTTTGACTCGCCTGTAAATATCGAACCGATTGCCCACTCGATCTTTTGTCTCTCCTCTACGCTATAACAGGTTGACATAAACTTCTCATAAGCATTGGTGGTTCCTTTGGCTATAGAATATAATAGCCGTTTTGATCTATACTGCGACGGTTTGACTTCTGCGTCAATTGGCGTGATGTCTGAATCGAGCGGATGATAGTTGTGATTGGGAGCTACTTTGGTTAAAAATTCCTTCCACTCTTTCAGTTTCTTGGTTTGATAGTTATTGATAGACAGGACCTTAACTGGTTTTCCAATATCGTTGACCAGACGTCCGTTGTCCATCTCTACGAACTTTTCTCTCGCAAAAGAATATAATTGCTCGTCGACGAGATCTATCGCTTCTGATTCGTCTGTGATCCAGAAATTCGTCTTCGGATCTAACACCGCATAAAACCGGTTGCCTTTGGTCATGAAATCTTTGCCGTTTGCTTGGAACTCTGGATGGACCTCGATTGTTCCGTTTTTTGTCTCAGAAATACACGGTTTTACATATTGCTTCATTTGTTATTGTCAACCCCTCCTTTCCGTGTATTTTAGGTCTTTCATGAATATTTCCAAAAGTGTGACAAAATTTTGTGATGTCGTTTCTCATATATATTAATTTTATATATAAAAAAACAACAAAAAAAGTGTCACTTTGTCACACAAAGAAAAAAACCACGCAATTTCGGGCTTTTTTGGACTTTTTGGGTGTGACAAAAGTGTGACAAACCGTTTTTATTTTGTCACATTTGTCACACTTTTTGGCTATTTTTGCCGTTTTTAGCCCATTTTTGAGTAAAATTATGCTTTTCGCAATATCACAAAAATCACGTTTTCGAAAAACTGCAAATTTTGTCACACTTTTTGTCACACTTTTTAGCCCATTTTCACTCAGATAGATCGCCCCAATTTTCGTTCAAATACCACTGAAAACTGGTGTAAATATCAGTGTTTCTGAGGTCCTCATATTGCCTTCCAAAACGTCTTGTTGGGTATGGAGAACCCCTTCCATCAGGCCCAAATTGACGGTCTAACCACCTCAAAATAACCATTTCAGCATAGCACATTCCGTCATAAGACATGGCCCCATCTGTCAAAAAATCAAGGTTTAAATTGCCAATCATGACCCAAAACCACTCGACGGAACGGTTCATAATGCCGTCTGACATGGTGTCATTTTCAATTCTTTGGGCCATTGCTATCAACATTTCAAGCACAGAACAGGGTTTTTCGATCCGATTTTCGTCAAAATATCCCGATTTTCGGTCCTCCCAACCCTCTGAAACGGCCAAAATATCATACTCATCACGCAATGCAAGCCCATCTTTAGCCCGATTTTCGTCAATTGGAATACGATCAGACCAATAAAAGTCAATTTCTGACAGTTTTTTCAGCAAAAATGTGTATTCTTCACCATGAATTTCACTTATTAACCATCCCAAATATGTCATTATTCTCTTTTTCGCTCCTTTTTCGTCACGAACAAACCGAGGTTTTAGCAAGTCTTCTGCTTTTGTTAGGCGTTTTAGGCATCTTTCGCAGTAAACATTGCCGTTACTCGTTTCAATCATCGCGTTTCTCCTCCACAGTTACCGGCAAATTCGCTCCGTACATGGCGTTGACCATCTGTTTTAATACTTTTGCACCACAATAATGGCAATAATTCTTGTGAGCGAGCCTCACAGATCCGAGACACAAGCTCAATTGTGCGCCGCTTACGCCATCTTTCACTAATTTACCGCATTCACAGCAATTAAAAATACCCATTCAGCCTTACTCCCTGGTCAAAATATAAATCATTCGTTCTCGATCGTTCTGAACGAACATTTCTGAGGGCAATTTTCCCTCTTCGTCAGGCTCACAGAAGTCGTCAAGGCAGTGTCCGACCAAGTCGTAGCCGTCATAAAGCTGTTCTCCATCTGCATTGTACAGAGCATTCTCTTCATCGTAGTATGTAAGGCCCTCTTCGCCGTAGTCAACCGGGTAATTTCCAGCTCTGAAGTCCTTTTCTGGCAGCACAAACGGCCCAAGTTCTGCATTTAGCCGTGCTTCTCGGTAAGATTCAGAAGTATATCCGTCAACTTCCTTCATCAGATCTTTAAATTCCTTGCTTTCGGTGTCAATTGGCTTGGTCGCGTAGCTCGAATACTGTGTTTTACCAGAGATTTTCGGCTCTTCAGGCTTCTCAACCGTCAAAATATCCATAAACGGTTCTGTTTTAGCCTCTTGAGACTCATTTTTCTGCTTTTCTTCCTCTTTTTTAGCAGAAATATCAGCCTTAGTCTCATAATACCGCTTGATTGCGGCCTGCTCCTCCTCACATTTCTTGTCATAATCAGCTCTCAGGATCTTATCAGCCACGAAAAGTGACACCAATCCACCGACCACAACACCTCCAATAAAGGAATAAATAGCTGTCATGTTCATTTTAATGTACCTCCTCTTAATGCCGTTTAAGACCAAATGTGGACTTGGATTTTTTATAACGCACCCACGGGTCGTCATCTCGTAACAGGTCATAGCATTTTTTGCAAAATGTTTGGCTTATACCAACCTCTCCGTTGAAGACAAACAGATCATGATACGGCTCTGTAATCTTTCTACAGCAAAAGCACTCTACTTTCATACTTAAACCTCCGTATTCCAACTCTCGAAACCCTTAGTCTGTAGAGTCAGTGTAATATCCATTGACGGAACGCCATTCACTACTTCAGCCTTATACACTTCTCGTTTCATGTATTTTTCTGGAAGTGATGTTTTTAGATGACCTTTCTCATATTCGCATTTCACGATATTATCTTCCCAGATTTCTCCTCGTTTGTACAACCGAATGTAACCCCAATGGTTGGGAAACTGACGAAGTACATCGTTGACAAATTCTTTAACAGTATAAGGATGATCCATGGTAATATACGTAGTAATATCACGTGTTCCAAAGCAATCGCTACGTATAGTTCCAATGAATTCAAAACCTAGCATATAGTTTCATCCTTTCTTTTCACTCGGATTCCTCCATTCGCCCCATGGTAAAAATGTTTTGCGGACATATTTCTCTATGGCAGTACCATCCACGTAGACAACCGTATCTTCTTCAATCGCTGGCTTTTCTGGCATATTCTGTCGTGTCATCTCGACAAACGCCTCGTCGTCAGTAAGGGCAACACAGTACCGAATCCGGTCATGTATCCCATCGAAACGGAACTTCGCGATTCTCTCAGCTGTACTTCGGCTAGAATATCCTTTTAGGCTCCTACTGAGTTTATTAGATCTGAATGCTCCAGCTTGCCAAGAATAAATATAATACTCAGGTTTCATTTTTATTCGCCTCCAAGTCGAATGCCCCGTTTTTCTTATTGCGCTTCCTACCGCCAAGTCTGTAGGCAGTACCGTAAATGTAATATAAATCTTCTTCGCGAACTACCGACGGAGGATACAGTTTTTGTCTCTGCATCTCAGCTAGTGCTTCCTCGTCTGTCAATGCTACACAATAACGAATCTGGTCGTTTAGATTATTGAATCGAATAAAAGCAATTCTCTCTGCAATTCTTCGACTACAATATCCGTCAATACTCTTGCTTATTTCGTATCGATTTCTCGCATTAGCCAGCCAAGTGTAAATATAATAGTCAGGTTTCATCTTTACTCGCCTCCTCTTTGTCCATGTCACCAGTATCGTAATACTCTCGAATTTCTTTCAAGTAAAGCACCCCGTCAGAGTAGTAGCAGTTTTCTTCCGTTTTGATGATATTTCGGTCTTCGGCCGATAGCACTTTAAGTTCATTCCAAATGCCCTGGCCATCGTCTGCATTATGAACGCTATACTGAGCATTTACCCGATCAGCATGATGAATTGTGTAGTTTATACGTGCATTATCTATGTTGGTATCAACCAAGAATATGTAGTCATTACAAAATGAGCCAAATTTCAGAGCTTCGTCTAAAGCATCACGATATTCAGTGAAGACACGCATCGGATATACATTAATGGTCTCGCCGGTTTTATTAAATGCGTATACTGTATATAAAACGAACCCCGTTTTAGACCTGTCTATATTAGACCATAGTTTTGCACGGATAATATCAGCATGAACCGCATTATCGGCAAAGCTGTAATACTCCTTACCGGAATTATTGCGTGCAGTAAAGCAACCAAGCATACATTTATAGGCCAATTCTTCGGTTTTTATATCAGCCACTAAACATTCCGATTTATCATCGCATGGTTCTTTATAAAATTCATAGATCTTATACATATCAATCATACCTTCAAAATATAAAATTAGTTTCCTCGTGCAACGCGTATTTCAGTAATCTCATAGAAACATTCAAGTACGTCGTCAGATGTACGCATCAACACTTCTTACCAGCCTTTCTCGCTTCACGACTCGCCTTCCAAATCTTGTCACGAATATAGCCGTCACAGTTCATCTCAAGCCAGAATGCAGAATCGTTTTCGTCATCCAAGTGCTCAGCATGTTCCTTGATAAACTCAGCAATGCCAAAGTCAATCTTGTAGTCGTCATTCTTGTCTAAAATCCAACCCACATCCTGTCCAATCTCGACCTCAGGCATGCCAAGCGCACGAAGAGCCTCGTTCAGGAACAAATATCCATACTCTTCCAGCTGTGCATTACACCATTTCTCCTGGCAGGTAACGAAGAACAAGTTATCAGATCGCTTCTTACTGAAGTTTTTAGGACTGTTCATCTCATCGAAGCAATAAGAATACACTCCAAACTCGTTAGGATCGCAGTCATCGTCCATAAACGGTACAACCTTATCGCCATTTTCAGATGTGTAACAGTCAGTCTTTTCCTCGTTTGCCTTCTTACCGGTTCTGTAGTAAATATCAGCCAGCTTACCCTCTTCAGCAATAACCCGAGAGCGATACTTGTTAAACACTTCAGTAATAGATGTCAGTGCACCAGCCAGAGCGAGGTTTCTCTTTCTCAAGCACTTAAAGCCACTGAATACCAACAGAGCACCGCCAACTTCGCAAGCCAAAGCCGGTCCATACGCCTTTGTGAAGCCCAGAATAGTCTTCTTCCAAGTCAGAGCCTTATCTTGTGTAGCCAGATCACGATAATGAACGCCATCTTTGCTTACCAGGTCATCCTCAACGCCCTTATTGATCTTTTCCATATTTTCCTTATGCTCGTCCAGAACCTCGTCGATTGCGAGAGTTCCCTTAGCGGCCAATACAGCACCGCCGATCATCAGTCCAGTGCCTGCAACAGCACAAATCTCCGGAGCATGATCCTTAATGATCTCTCCTACTACCTTAAATAATGCTTTGAAATTCATAAATTATTCCTCCTCAGAAATATAAGTTTTAAAATTGTTTTCGACGTTATCGATTATGCTTTCGTTCAGAATATTCTCTTCTGGTTATTTCGATCCAGCCTGTTTCACAATATTTCGATTCTTTAAAGAATCTGTTGATTTCGATTTTCTTCTGCTCGCCGTTCTCAGTTTTCAACGCATAGAACACACCAACAGTATCAAAATCACCGTTCTTTTCATCTGTTAAAAAGTCCTCGCAATAAACTTTGATCGACTTTCCCGGCATATATGGCATTGCGATAGGAAACATCTCGTCAAAGATTTTCGTAACCAGTCCAAAAGAATACGTGTTGTTAGGATTATTAATGTCAACACAACGTATACGATCGACGTCGTTGTATTTAACAGTTCCATCGGAATATACGTCTTTAAATAATGAACTCATTCGTTTGCACTGGTACACGTCTGAATCGTCTTTAGAATCTGTGCATAAAGCCCACACATCATCGGTGTCTTCGATTGGTGTTAACGGTTGTCCGTCCAAAAGACGATTCAGTATAGCCTGTGTCATCTTAATACTGAAACCAGAATGACCGTCTTCGCACAAACTTTCGAAAGCTTTTAAAGCGCTCTCGTAACAGGCGCATCCATAATCAAATTCATCACCTTTCCTATTTGGATTTTCTCTCTCACAGGCAATCTTAACTTCTCTTCTTGCCCACTCTGACATACTACCCATAAATTATTCCTCCCTCAAAAACTCAGAGGCCTTGCAAGAATATAAATCCCACAAGACCTCGAAGTCTTTAGTCGTTTTCGTCTATCTTTTTGCCAATAAAGTCAAATAATTTAGTTTGAAATACTTCTAATACCGCAGGTGAGTTCGTTTTTAATCTCGTTCTGCCGTCACGACGGATACGAACTTTCATTGTAGTTCCACGTTCCATTTTCTTAGCGGCTTCTGACGATAATTGTTCAACTCTCTCAGCATTGGAATAGAATCTTTTCGTAACCATTTTCATAGTACTTTCCTCCAAGCGAAGATATGGACTGACTGGTGCATCGGCGCAATACAATTCCCAATGACCCGATCCGACATGAAGTGTCACATCACTAGACATATAACCTAAAGGGCATAGACGAGAATATAACATATATGCGATCGAATCGTCGTATGTCATTCGGTGCTGTTTGTTGGAATCCCGGCTTGGAATGAACAAGGGCAGCTTATGCTTCTCAGGTAAGATCATCTCGCCATACTTAGTTACGTATCTTTTTTTAAATAAATTAAGTGGAACTATTTTAGAAACTTCGCCCAGCTCGCTAAAATATACAGATTTATACTGGCGACAGCATTTAATGCAGCACAACGGCTTGGTGCGCACCTCCAATCCACATGTGTCTGCCGCCTTTAGCTTTACGTCCTTAAACATGGCCTCTGCTTCATCTGGAGAATACTGGTATCCGCATCCTCCACAAAACAGTTCGCCGTCGTCATGGAAGTCCTTATGACTCCCAATACAGATCAGAACTGGATTGTCGTATTTGTTAGTTGTTTCGTTCATCTCAATCACCCTCCATAAAGACAAAATCCCCCTTTTTCAGCTCGTCCATATCAGTCACTATCTTGTCGAACTGATTTGCATAATGACAAATTGCATTTCTTGGTACACGGTTAATGTCTTCATATAATGAGGCATCAATGATAGTTCCACCGTTATATAGTATACATTCATAGCGGTCAATTAGCATCTTCAGTTTTTCTGCTTTAATGCCTGAAGAATACAGCATGTAAGCAATCGATTCCGTATACGCCATCCGTATTCTTCTACTCGGATCAAAAGACGGAATAAACTCAGCCTCGCTATGCTCTCCTGGCAAAATAAGTTCACCGTTTTTAGTTATATAGCGTTTTTTAAATACAGATGACGGATTAATATAAAATGTCTCATGGCGTTCGCTGAGGTATATCTTTTCAAACTCTTGAAAACACCGTACACAGCATAACGGTGCTGACGAATATAAAACAGCCCCAAACCCTCCGTATCCAGGCTTGAACTCTACGTTTTTGAAGAGTTCCTCAGCTTCGTTGGAGTCAAACACATAGCCGCAGCCATCGCAGATCAATTCTCCGTGATTCTTAAGATCGTGTTCATTACCATTGCAAATCAAAATTGGTTTATATTCGTTATTCATGTTTTGCCTCCTTAATTCGTGTATAAAAGTCTCCGCTTCGGATATAGTCCATAGCATCTACCATATGTAAAAACTCGTCGGCAGTATCTATATTAGAACATGTGATTTTTGAGTTTTTTCCGATCACTACAGCCTTGCAACGTTCTGGATCGTACTCTATACGCTCGTATGTATCAAGACTATCAAGCAAACCCAAAGCCTTGAACTCGGCTTTAGTAATTTCAGACCAGTTATCAAGGATTTCACTGAGAATGAAATATCTGCTTTTTCTAAGATGCCCCGAAGCAATTTTCAAAGTCACAGTTATCTCATATTCGTCTCCATACCTAAAGTCAACGAGCCTAGGATCGTCAAGCTTTATCTCCATAGCGATCGCCTCAGACCGTGAGCCTCGTGGTTTTTTTATAAAGTAATGAAAATATCCAAGAACGGTACAGTCTGCTCCGATGTATTTGAGAATTTGATTAATCAGCTTGTTTAACACAGTAGAAGATTTGTCAATTGAACAAGTATCCATTTCTATACCTCCAAAAATATAAAAGCAAGAGACCTTGTAAACATTTGTCTACAAAGCCTCCGCCTTTAGTCCTTTAGTCTTCTGTTGTTTCGGTCTCTACCGATGCTTCAGTATTGATGTAGTCATCTTCCGGCTCGGACAAGTAGAAATCATCATCGGAATCGCTTCCGTTCAGTTTCTTTCCGACAGCTACACCGCCAATGACAGCTGCAGCAGTAGCCACAACCGCACCAACAATGATGCCAATCTTCTTAAAACTGAACTTCTTCTTTCCCATAGTAGTTTCCTCCTTTGCCTCGTCAGCAGTAGTTTCTACAACCTTTTCCTGTTCGTTCATAGTAGTTTCCTCCAAATATAATTTAGTAGACTCTAGGTCTCCATTATAGGCACTGTATTTTTCGCGATTTACGCATACCATTTATACGTGCTTTCGTATTCGTCGGCCAGCTTATCCCATCCCAAGTCTCGAAGAATATCAACAAGCAGTTCATCGCTATAGACATGGTTTAGTTCTATGTCAACTTCGTACTTGTCATGAATGGCGATCAGGCGTTTCAGATAATAATCCTCAGTTTTAATAAGAAGATCCTCCTCTTCTTTTTCGCACGTTTGTCCACACATCGTACCAGCCAACGATTTTGTAACCACAATTTTTAAGAATATCATAGAAATCCCAAAACTGCTGTTCCGAAGCATAGATGCCAAAATACACATACTCGGCTCTGTCTATCTTAGAATAAGAGATAAACATTTCCGTAAAATAACAGCTGGTTTCGACTTCATATTGCTCGCAAGTATAACCAATTCTCTTCAGATCGTCAACAGGTCTACGTCTTAGAACGATATAAGTCCAGCATTTCTTATCGTACGCCATTAGTATTTCTCCTTCATCTCGTTATAAGACATTCCAGAGATGCCAGCAGATTCGCCGCTGTCTGATGCCTTGAAAAATGCTCCGTCCTCTTGCGGATACATATATTCGAACATCAGATAGTTCATAGCGTCCAACAGGTATTCTGTGTTCTTAGTTTTCTTGTACTTTTCAATACACAAGTCGTGAGATTCAAGTGCATTGACTAGACGATCGCCGAAATTGATCTTGGCCGGTCCGTATTTGTAAAACGATGTCTTCACCCGATTCAAGCGAAGCTCGTCAACCTTATGAGAATATTCTTTATCTTCAACGAATTCTGGTTTCATATAATTACCTCCATTCTCTTTTTCAACTTATGATGTAACTCAGCACAGCAACGCTTGCACATAACAGCTTCCATATTTTCAGGCGAGCCGATAGCACCGTCTAATCTGATAGATAAAATATAATTCCGTTCCCCAGTATAAACGCCGCATAGATCGCATCGAGTTTTGAATGTGCTGTTACCTTTATCGCCCACAACGCGTCCGATCATAGTCGTTACCTCCTATCCGATCACAATATTCGACACGATAAGACCTGTGATGAAGCCAGCTAAGCATGCATTGCCAAGCATCATTCGAGCGAAAACTTGTACGTCTTTATCCCTAAATCCTCCATTAATATCACGTCTCACATGCGCAACATAGTTTAAAGAAATCAGGATAAGGGCTACAAGAAAAGCAATAGATACAACAATAAGTTTAGTCATAGTTTAACCTCCATTTCCAGTTCATCAATATCAATGCCGAATTCATTTCTCAAGTATTCGACAACGGTATTTCCGTCAATGTCTTTACCCAGTACGCTAGGCAGTTTGAGAATATCTTGCACTCCGCCAGCAAACCTAGAAAGCCGCTTCTCTTTCCAGTTGTAGTGCATGTTCAAGCAGAGTAAACAAGCAGCTATACCCTGCCGCACTCCGTCCTCAAGAGCAGTTTTGTAAATATCATTAGTTGCCTTTATGTATTCGCCTTTGCTAAGAACCATTACGTTTTTATTTATAAGAGCATTCATTTGTTTGCTCCTTTCCGCAGTTCGATAAACGCCTCGTAACACGTTTTGCAAATATCGATACGAGTCCAACATAGCGTTCTATGAATGAAACCGTATTCGTCTACACTTGCATATGCTTTTTGCTCTTTGATTTTAAAGCAACGTTCCGCTTCTCGTTTTCTGCAAATATCACAGATTACTGTCTTCAACGTTCCTCACCTCGCATGTATCTTTTGCAGTCCTCCAAGCATTCTTTATTAAACGCAACAGTGCTGCGAAATAATTTGGATATGCTACATTGTACCAGAACCAGTCGCATGCATTTTCTGCACAAGTTATATTCGTGTCTGTCCTTGATATACCGGATAGTCTCATCAGTATTTTGGCAAATATCACAAATTTCAGTCATCATTCATCTACCTCCGATTCTTCGATCTCCCAGTGGTTTGTCCACATCACAAGCAACAACAGTGCCGTTACTGTGAGGATTTTCACAAATAAAATCATACGGTGCCACCTTGTCTTTTGGCCTTCTACTTACTATACTTCAGCTCATACCAAGGATTATCAGACTTGATATAATATAAATCGACGCTATACGCCTCAAGACCCTTATAAAACTCCAACAGCTGATTGCCGAATACAAGCATATGCTCAGCATCCAAAGTGCAATCTTTTTTAGCGATTAATGTCGCAAGTTTACTTGAAACCTCGCTTAATGACGGAACACAAGTCGTTAAATATCTATACAAACCGTATTCCTGGCATGTTTTATCAAGAGCGCGTCTTCCAGAAATATATGCCGCGGAGTACCTAATTACCACAGCCAGATCCTCATCTGGTGCATGCTGCTCAACCATTCTCGTTAACAGTTCTGAAATTTGTTCTTTTGACATAATACGCATATTAAAATACCTCCAAAAATTACAGTTTTCCTTGTGTGATAACAATCGTATATAAATAAATAAGCGCAGAAGATATACATACACTAACAGTTTTAGCGTTACGAGGATGAGTAGCTTCTTGCGCATTAAAAAATAGCCAATTCAGATTCAGTGTTTCCAGAATCATGAAAATTGTCATAAGTACATAAGTCATCGATCATCCACCCCTCACATTAATGTCCATATTCCAATTGCCATACACCCAGCGAAGCATATAGCCGTGAATATAACTGATATGATTCTTAATACACCTCTACACGAGTACCAGCTGAACGTCAAGAATAAACTAAGCGTAAGTATCTGGATAAACAATATAAACGAAACCATTACGCATTTTACAATTTGCACGATCATCACCTCGCCGTGTAACAAACATAGGCAAGCGCCAAGATTAGTATCGTCATCATGACATAGTATTTCACAGTTCCACCCCCAGGTCATCAAAGATCACAGGAATGCGCCCCTTAAGCTCAAACAGCAGAGAAATCATTAGATCTCTCATTTGCGGATGGGCCGTTTTGTCTGTGCGAAGCTTGAATATGTGCCTCCATTCACGATAGTTCGCAGACATGACGAGCGTAGTCTTTAGGTCGAGCGGGAGCACACCACGAGCATCCTGAGCTTTGTAGCCGTCTTCCATAATCATTCGATGGTAAGTCTCTTCACAGGTCTCCATTGCACGAACCCATTCACCATGCGCTACGGAATCGAGATAAGGATTGTCGATCACAGTAATCTCAGCTCCAAAACGTTCTTTTGTAAAATTTGCATAACGAGTGGATTCCTGAGAATATCCAGCATGACGATGCCGAACAAGCTCGTTAGCGATAGCCCGATTCGTGTTCAGTTTCACGACAAGCAGCGAATGCTCCAGTACTGATTCGTGACCTCTGTCGATCAGTCCCTTTACAAAACGTTTAGTCTCGTCCAAAGAAGAGCTCATCGGGCTACCGTAACAGATCCGTCCGGCTCTCTCGATAAGTCTAAGTTCTTTGGATGCATTCTGTGAAATATCATTCAGGATTAAAAAAGATTGGTTTTCGATTTTCATGTTCTATCCCTCCACCATTTGTTCGGTTGAAATTTAATAATACAAATATCAGAAATGTCAAAATTCAAAGCAAACGCAACTCGCAATAAAGCTTCAAATGATACGTTCGGCATCTGTCCACGCTCTATTTCCGAAAGTGTCGGTTGCGAAATATTGGCTTCAAACGCTAAGTCTGTCTGGGTGATGCCCCATGCTATGCGTCTTTCTTTGATAAGTTTTCCGATCGCTTCGATATCGACTAAGCGTTCGTCATACATTTTCATCGTTTTCCTCCTTTGGGCCAGACAAATATAAACGTCCGACATTTCTTCCAGCAGATTCATTTTGTTTCCTCGTTCACGCATCATTTTAGTGATCTCTTTTTTTGCAGCTCAGAGCATTCCTCGATGGCCACTACAGAAATCACTTCCTTGCCATTTTTCTTAGCAATAGGGTCTGTTAGTTCTCGAATATCATTCATCAGTGTTTCCCTCCAATAATTTTTTAGTTGCTTTGTACATCATCGCGCTTTGCATTACCTGTGTTGCGCGTGACAAGCCATCGTTTAATCCCGCAGTATACATCTCGATCATAGCCTCCGCGATTTTGTCGTCGTATGTGATCTCGTATCGATCCATCTTTTCGCAGATAAGCTCTGGCATTTTTTGCATGACCTCAGCAGTGATCTTGCCGACTAGTTCATTTCGATATTGATTTACATCTTTCATAATGATACCTCCATAAAAGTGTAAGACTAATCACAAAAAGTCTCATATTCGCTTACTGTAAGAGTAGCAACTCGTAATACGAACGGTTGTGAAGGGTATTCGTATGAACCATTGCATTCGCCAACACTAAACATTGATCTCTCGAAATTCGCGTTGGCATAATCGATCACATTTTTTAAAGTAACCACATTCATACACCTGGTTGTATTCAAGTAAGCTTCGAATGATTTTTGAAATACGTCTTTCCCTTTGACGACTTTAAACACCGCAACAGGCTTCCAAGCTGAGGTGTATAAGATTCCTGTATTCGTATTAGTGTCGTATGAAATAAGTTGTTTCATAGATGGGTGCATATACCCAGCGATTATGGTATCGTAGTTATCCATATTCCTTACCTCCAAAAATATAAAAAGCAAGAGACCTTGTAAACATTTGTCTACAAAGCCTCCGCCTTTTATTACTTAGTTCCTACGTTTTTTGCGAGATCGCTGATGGTCTCAATCACTGCACGTTTACCAAGCTTATTTCCCTCAAGAAATCCTTGGCAGTATCCTGCAACATGGCTAGCTCTCGCCGTAATATATACTATAGTGCCACTAGCGACCCCAATAGCAATATACGGCGCAGCAACCGAAGCAAATGCTACAGCCTTGTCTCTTGCCTCCGACAGCTTGTTTTTCACAGTGTTTTTGATCTCCATAATCAAAACCTCCAAAATTTAATGTAAGACTCTAGGTCTCCATTATAGGAATTGTATTTTTAGCGAATGGTTTCTATCGGATGAACAACTAGATACGTTACATAATCTTCCTCCATCCATGATCGGCCATCTGGAGATAAGCAGTCATACATCCAGCGTTCATTTTTAGTATCATAGTCAATACCCAAAATCTGGATATACTCGTAAAAATGATGGCACATATAGCAAGTCATTAACTCGTACTTTGGATTAGATTTTGTTGTATACCATGTCACGATGGTCGTCCTCCCCATTATTTGCCATATCAATCAATCCACGGATGTTGTTTGCGTAAAATGCACCTCTGACAGCTTTCATTGCGCGTCTCAGTTTTGCAACTTTAAGCATCCAATCGTACGCGTCATCTAAATCGACATCTACGCCAGTCACGGAAAGCTCGCTCACCAATTTCGATGCGGTGCAACCGAGTGCATCAATCTGGGCCATCATTTGGTCAAGTACCTGAATCTTTGTTCTTTCGATCTTCATATTAGTATACCTCCAAAATATATTTTACTTAATCGGCTGCGGCTTAGGTAGACGAATCACAAACCCTCCTCGTACGTTTGTTACATATGCAGTATCAAGATTGTACCATCCCCAGCGCTCCATTGTGAAGTCTGCGGTTCTTCCGATCAAATCGTACAAGTCAGCCACGGTAGCATAGTCACTATCTACAATACGCATGATTAAGCAGTCCAGTACTTCCTGAGCCTCAGCTCGCATTCCGAATTCGATATTATCAAATCTGAATGCACCCTCATGATTCATATGTGCGTATCGATCGCTAGGCTGATTCTGCTGCGGTCGTGAGTAATTAGGCTTATAGTACGAGCTATAATTATATGTAGATCCACTCTGAGACTGATTTGTATATCTTCTGCTCTCGCCATAAAACGATCTGTCTAATGCCGCATGGCCAAGATTGCAGACCGTATCTTTAATAGCCGGGATCAACACGTCAAATATCAAATACTGACCCACATTACCTCTCTCCCCAGACAGAAATACATCCGCCAGCTTAGACTTAATGGATGGCTTCTTTGCCTCCACCTTTCCTGTTATGACCACTGAAGAAAGTTTTGTTCTCTCTTTCTTTGCGGTCGTCTTCTTCTGAAAATTATCCTTATTCACCGTTGCCATTTGAAAACCTCTCAATCTTTCAATTTATTTGTTAATCTCATGAAATAAGACAGCTGCTAGGAATATCAATCCTATAAAGCAAGCTAACTTAATCAATCCACGCGCTACGATTATAACGATAGTGAATAATGTAACAAGCAAAACAGCCATTAATGCGTACACAATAATCTTCACATAATCACCTTCTTCAAAAACTCAGAGGCCTTGCAAGAATATAAATCCCACAAGACCTCGAAGTCTTTAGTCCAACATTTTCTTCAAGGGTTCCTCAATGGCCTCTATGATTTCGTCTTTTGGGCTGATTATCTTGAACTCGCCGTTACAGAGTTGTATATCTACATAGTCATTCCAGGTGTCTAGGACGACAGTTATATAAAACGACTTAGCGTCATAATTAACTGCATCCTTTAGTATGCCCAAGATGGACTGTGCGATCTGCATATTTCTGTCTTTTCTCTTCTCACTCATCTCAAAAGTTAACGTTTTCATAATACTTTCCTCCAAAGATATATATGTAAGACTATTCGCCTTCATTATAGGAGTTGTAAAATTAGCGAAAAGCTGGCGCCATATACATCGGCATATTTCTGTGATCCAGTAAAATATAAGGTTCGCGTCCCATATACACACCAGAATCAAACGTAATAGCTATATTGCCAGTCTCCATCACGTCCCACATGAAATCGTCACCGAGAGATGATGTCTGGATGCCAAGTCCATCAAGCAAATCGTTAAGTGTTTGTGCCGCTCCCTGAGAAATATCAGCGTTCAGTGTGTTGATAACGTCTCTTACCTCTTCCGGACTAGAGTAGAACATCTGTCCAGAGATCGGTTCCTTGAACAACGTTTCACCCTTTCCTGTTCGGATGATTTTTTGCTCTTTTTCTACGGGATCGCCAGTCTGCGAAACGACCTTGGTTTGAGACTCTTCTTTCTTCATTTCCGAAATATCAGTCTCTTTGAGTCTCTTACCTACCGACTTCTTGTACTCATTGAAGCTGGTGACTGCAACATTATACGCGGTCCCCAATCCGGCTATCTTCTTTTCAGATATAACGCCGTTTGCTACGAAGCATGTGATAGTCGCAGCTCCAAGAATGATCGTCGGCCAGTAAGATTTCAAAGCCACTACGAATCTCTCCTTCTTAGGCAGAGGATCGTCTGTGTCTCTCTTAGACCACTCGTACTCGGCGTCTGCAATGTTCAGTTCGTGCTTCTTAGTGTCCTTTACGGCACTGAGGGTCGTAGCAACAATTCCTGCACTACCAGCTACAGTCAGAATTACGTTTGAATGGTCCCTGGCGAACTTGGTCACCGGTTTGATAAAATCGAATGCCTTCATGTCTAAATACCTCCATGATTAATATAATAAAAAGAAGAGGAGCGGTACTGGATTTGAACCAGTGTCTTCAGACCGAAGTCTGATGCTCTACCATTGAGCTATCCTTTCCTCTTCATTATAGCAATTGTAATTTTCGCGAGTCTCAGTCAAAAGCACCCGCGATCACATAAGTCAACGTGACTATTGACCAGCATATTCCAAGAAATCCTGACACTTTTGGAAAACCTAAAATCGCAGTCCATAGAGTAGCAAATAAAAGTAATATTCCTATATATACTAAAATATTTCTCATGCCTAAATATCTCCTATCCGTTAGTCACCCCACCTAAAAACGAAAAATCAGAGACCTTGTAAACTTTTTGTCTACAAAGCCTCCGCTTTAGTTAAACGTTATCGATTTTTACGTTTTGCATACAATTCTAGATCATATGTATTGAGCTCAACTGCACAGTGTTCAACATTGTCAGTAACAATCTCTGAGAATGTTTTATCACTTTTCAACGCTAGAACCATTTCCTCAACATTAAGTGGAATATACGTCAATATTCCGACAACAACCTGAGTAATGGCTACCAGCACTTCCAGTAAAATCCTAACCCAAGAATGCCTGATCCCACCGATTTTGTGCCAAGCTTCCAATAGTTTTTTATTAAATTTGATCCAAAAAGTATAAATCATAATAGATCAACTCCTTTCATTATACACCTTGTCGATTCCGCGAGTCTAAAAAAAATCAAAAGAGCCCGTGCAAAATGCTACGAACTCTTTTGATTTCGTTAGATATCGAATATCGATTTTGTGTCATAACTTAATTCAAGTGATCCAGAGATCAGATTGAAATCGCCTCGAACTGCGGATACGAAAAACATTATCGTAAAAACACCGTCTATCTCTGTTGCTACCAAGTCTAGTAACTTCAGTTTAGATATTGTCTTTTTAATGTCTTTCAGGTCCTTCCATTTGGCGTTCCTGATCATAATTAAACCAACTTTCATTATTAAATACCTCCTAAAATTTATTCGGATATCAGTCCATTATAGTACTTGTATTTTACACGAGCCCTCGACATTTCATTAAATATACTGCCACGTCATTTCCCCACGGATCATCTAGCGGAAGATTAGAACCAGTTGAGTAGTCAAAATCTTTGAAAACATCATAAAGCACGGTATCCTTAGCTATCTCGGGATTCGCAGTTTGCATCTCGTACAATTCTTTTGCCCACTTGCTCCAAGTGTAGTCACTTATAATGTTTTGATCGTACTTGTAATAAATTATGCTATGCACTAGAATTTGTCGCTGTCGTCTCTCTATTAGTTCTTTTAACTGTGTTTTCCATTCGGGCACATTAAACACCTCCTTAAAAACTCAGAGGCCTTGCAAAATATAAATCTCACAAGACCCCAAAGTCTTTAGTCGTTTTTGTCTTCTACTTCTTTCAAAAGTCCATACAACATACCAATAAGTACTTCATTGTCGCTGACGATCTCGATTTCGTCGTCGAGAATCCGCATATTAAAATAATCGCCAATGACGAGCGTAGCCATAATCGCTCTTTCAATTGACACCATGTAAAATGCGTTTCTGTACTTCTTCTTCCGATCCAGCTTAATGTTTACTGTTGTCATGTTAAATTCCTCCAAAAAAAATATAAATGCAAGACTATTCGCCTTCATTATAGGATTTGTATTTTTAGCGAAAAGCAAAAATACATAAAAAGCAAGAGACCTTGTAAACTTTTGTCTACAAAGCCTCCGCTAGAGTCAACCTCAGTCAATCACGATGGTGTTGATCTCGTCGAAAATCAGTTCTGCTTCGGATGTTTCCTCGATAATTTTCATGATCTGCTCAGCAATAAAGTCTTTCGTGCCGTCAACATCGGACGGTGCCAGATTCATTGAATCCGTCATGTCCATCAGTTTCTTGCTCGTTTCCGCAATGCTGCAGAGCTTCTCCATAAAATGTTTGTGCGAGTACTTAATTCCTCTTGCATACGTGTTTTCAAACATAATAAAACCTCCAAATATTATAGATAGAGTTTCCTCTTCATTATACACCTTGTTGATCCCGCGAGGCTTATAAAAAACCAAGACACCGTGTAAATGTCACGATGCCTCAGTCTTTACATGTTAGTTATTCTTATTTGTAAACATGTATAACACAATACACGCCAATGCTATAACTAGCAAATAATTCATTTCACAAAACCTCCTTTCAAAGCTTTTTTCTAAATTTTCTAACTGTGCGAATTAACGCAATCAGCAGAATAATTACCAAAATACATATGATTGTTTTCATGTCAAATGACCTCCTTGTTTATATAGCCAACGGCTTCATTATAGGAATTGTAAATATCACGAGAAAAAGCAAATAGGCCTTGCATAATTTGTCAGCAAAGCCTACGAGCTTCTTAGTTTTCGCTCTGTTCACGTTGTCTCTGTAAATAGTACGTGTCCGGTTTGTCGATAAAAACCTCCGCGTAATGATCAACCAGATATCCATCTTCGTTCGGGATTAGAGTGCGGTATGCAATATTCCCATCGTACCACGCTTCTATTCCGACCGTGTTATTTTTAACGTTCGGAAAGTAGTGTCTACGAGGAAAAGTTCCTAAAACCGTCATTCCAATCTTGAATGATGCGATGATGATACCCATCAAAACCATTCCGTAAAATGTTCCTAATACAAACTTTCTCATAATAAATACCTCCAAAGTATAGTTAATAGAGTTTCCTCTTCATTATACACCTTGTCGATCCCGCGAGGCTTATAAAAACCAAGACACCGTGTAAAAATCACGATGCCTCAGTCGAAGTCTGTTACTCTACAATGGTAACGTCTTTGTCTGTTAATTCGATAGTATTGTCCTCTTTGTCTTCATCTACACTCTTCTTTAGATCTCTAGCATTTTTGATCACTTGGATCGTGCCAGTTGCTAAAGATGTGATTCCAACTAGGATTCCAATAACCGCTTTAACGTCTGTCAATTTTGCCATAGTTTTCACCTCCTCATTATAGCAATTGTAAATACCACGAGAAAAACAAATAGGCCTTGCAGATTCTGTCCGCAAAGCCTATTGCTCCTGTTAATAAAACCCATCCTTAACCGGCTACGTCATGCGTCCAGTCAATCATGATCGTGTTCTCAAAGCCGTTCTCGTCGTACAGGTTTGTCAGATTAGAGCAAACGAAATGATATTCCTGAACCTCATGCAACTCGACAGCATTCTTCTGTCGAGAGTATGTATTCAAGTTACGTTCGTTTGTGTCCATCTTGTTTCCACCTAATACAGCGCAGATAGCTGCGATAGCACACACTACACCATAAATAACCTTTCTCATAATAAATACCTCCAAAGTATAGTTAATAGAGTTTCCTCTTCATTATACACCTTGTCGATCCCGCGAGGCTTATAAAAACCAAGACACCGTGTAAAAATCACGATGCCTCAGTCGAATGGTATTAGTAAAAAATCATGATAAGATCTTCAAACTTTTCAGTACATGCTTTCTCTTGCAACCAAATTGCCCTTTCGTAAAATGCATCTGCTTCCGTGGCATGTCGTGTTGTTGCCCAAGCATATGGCCATTCATACGGGCGGGTAATAATCCACGCACATACGAGTAGCACAAATACCGGCAATTTCAGCAGCCAAGCAAACCATTTCCTACTCAGCAAAATATATGTGCTGAGAGTTACAAACTGTACTATTTTTACTTCGATTTTATCAAATACAGTCATTTTTGACCAACTCCTTTCATTAAAGGAATTGTAAAATGCGCGAAAAAAAATAAGAGCAGTTGTTCAACCACTCTCGATAAAATAAGTATGAGAATAAGGAATCCGTTATTTCTCTATCAGCGTCCATTCAAGCATTAAGCTCTTTCGGATATTCATCCTAGCCACGGGTGCCCTCTTCACCCCACTCCTGGGGATACCGAGCTTCACTTCCCTTTACTCTCTTCATTATACACCTTGTCGATCCCGCGAGGGCAAAAATAAGAGGGATTGTTTTACCAGCTTTCAACTGGTGTCTCCCGCCGAAACGGGCGGTCTACGATTAATCCTATTCTGTGGGTACTCCCACTTCAATCTCTCATTATAGCCGTTGTATTTTTAGCGAAAACCAAGACACCGTGTAAATATCACGATGCCTCAGTCGTAAGCGGTTTATTTCTTCAAAACCTTCATAGCTTTTAAGATGTCATATACTGGTGTTCCGTTTCGTCTGGCTTCATCGACTCTACTTCGCTCAAGATTAGTTAAACGCCGTTTCAGATCCCAGTGCAGTCCGCTAGACGGATCATAATAAGTATGGTCAATTCTATCTCGTTCAATCTGTGCACTTGTCGGATTAAGCTTCCGATACATTTTTGTACCGACAATCTTAACCCCAGCAATTGCAACAGCTGTCGTGATAGCCGCAACTTCTTTTTTATGTTCCTTAGCCCACTCTCCTGTTTTTCTGAATGCTTCTTTGGCGTTATACTTTATCCGTTCTCCTTTAGAGTCAAATTCTCTAACCAGTTCTCCGTCAACAAAATATACCCTCATGTTAAAACCTCCAAAAAAAATATTTGATAGCGTTTCCGCTTCATTATAGGAGTTGTAAAAATAGCGATAAATGGCAAAACAAAAGAGCCCGTGTAAATATCACGAACCCTTTCGTTTAAACCATTTCTTTTGCGACGAAACGAGGTTTATTTACTTTCTCATCTTCAAGAACTGCATTGCTTTGGAGTTAACAACACCGTCGCTTTCAGCGAATACAATCAGAAATGTGCATCCAATCTGAACGGCTCCTCCAACGCAGGCCGCAATGAATTCCCAGGGAATCTCCTTAGGCTGTTTCTTCTTCGATTCCTCGATGTCCAAAACCACCTTATTGAGTTTCTCCAGGTTTTCAACGCCCTGCTTGAATTCGTCACTCTCGATTGGATTCGCAAGCAAATCGTCAAGTAGTTCGCTTCTTGCTTCACGGAATTCTTTCACCTCCAAATCCTGTTTCTTGCTGAAGATTTTTAGTTTTTTAATCTCCATTTCACAGACCTCCTTTCCATGGTCTCATTATAGCCATTGTAAATATCACGAATTACAGGTCGATATACTCCTTAAAAAGAAGCCACATCTGCTCTGTAATCTGGATTTTACGGCGATGATACTTGAGCGTTTTCCTAAATATCTTAATTTCAGACCAAGCGAATACCCACAGGCATCCGCCATCAATTCCGACCTCCATTAAATGTTTTGCCATTGTTTATGCCTCCTTTTCTTATTTTGATTCAAGGGCTGAGATTCGGTTTTCGAGCTCAGTAATTTTGCTTAAGGCACTTACCAGATCCAGAGTTTTGAGTTTTGATCCGTCTTTCAAGATAAAACCGTTTACACCGTAATTTTCGTCGTAAATAATGGCGCACTGCTCAATATTTCCTTCTGAGTCAGGATCGATGACGGATTCTTCTTCATCATACAGAGTTAGTCCACTATAACGATCAGACCCTACACGTTTAACGGCAAAATAACCGCACGGAGTATAATGACCTTTTTTATTTGTAGCACCGTCCTCGTATGCGAGTTCCTTAAAAATCAGAGCCCCGCTTCCAGCTTTAATCTGGCCATTGTCTTCGGTACTAACTGGTGCATACGTATAAACCGAGTTTCCGATCTGAATATCAGTCCCGGCCAAAGACGGGTTAGCTTTTACTTTGTCATACGAGGTCGTTCCATCAAGCCACCGATACACCAGCCATTTTTCTTCAAGGCCGATCGGAGTCGTAGTTGTCATTGGCACGAAACCAGAATATCCGTCATGCGCATATCCTTTTAGTGCCGTTACATCTTCCGCAACTCCCTCGTATAGACCCTGAATAGTCGTGTATTCGGTTTTCACATCATCGACGAAACCTTTTGTTCTGGTCAAAGCGTCAGCAATTGCTTCCCGAACGTCTCTACCGAAACGAGCTTCACGAATCAATATAATGTCCTGTTCGAGCGAAATAGGAGTAGATCCAATAGGTTCTGCCATTTTTTAATTACCTCCTTAGGTTACCGGATACGAAAACATCAGTTTGTAAATGGTAGACGGCTTAAAATTGCCTCGTAAATATAACTTACGGTCCGGATTGTAAGATATGTTTGCTATAAAGCTTTCAGTTCCGTCAGAGGCGCTTCCCGTCCCGTATACAGCATTAGTCGGAGTAACAACAACAAACGGATCGATTTTAGTCACGTCACAAATCGTAATACTGGTCATGGCAACGTTCGGTGTAAAACCGCATTTAACCCATGCAATCTGACCGATTCTTCGGAATTTTGTGCTTATATTATTAAACTTGCTTTTGTCCACAATATAAGTAGTAACACTCGACCACCCAGAATCGGTGAGGGTGGTGGCTTCGGTAGCTTTAGCTACAGTGCTGGTCAGAAACGCCTGGTCATAGTATGCTGTGTCAGCACCTGTGCCTTCTGGTTCATCTGGCTGTGTCAGCCGCTGAGATGTCCAGGATTTGTATTTGCCATAAACGGCATAATCTCCGTTCCAGTAGCCCCAGGGCAGATATGCCCAGACAGTATACGTATTATGGGCCGTCGGTATCACTTTTACCTCAGCATTAGCACAGTTTATACGATACACAGTAACGCCGCACGCTTTTGCTGAGATGGTTTCTGTACTTTGCCAAGCATCTTTTATATGTATCTCAAAAGACGAATTCTGCCGAGCATATCCATTTGCTCCGTCTCCGGATAAGATACGTATAATCGCTGTATTAAAATTTCCAGACGAAACCAAAGTCCCTAATCTGTACCATTGTGCCGTTCCACCAGCACCGTATATAACAATAGCACTGTTGTTTAAATTCATAAATCTCGATGCATCTAAACCATCCAACTTTTTCTTATCCTCTGCAGTCATCAGACCATGCGTAGACTGTGTGGCATCGTTGTAGGTGGTGTCGGTGAATTTCGCGTTTGCAGGGACATCTGAATTGATGGAATGAGATATAGATGTAGCAACACCATTCGCTGCAACATAAACAGGCTTTGTGGCAGAGCCCACCGCCGTATTTGCACTATGTGTTACAGCCGTGGACTTGTCTTGCTTACCGGAAATATTAGGAATCGTGGGCTTGTTGGATAGGTCGTTGTAGTCACCGGTGAAAGCGACGTCCGGAGCGTTTCTAGAGGATAGGATGGTATATGTCGGCACCGGTTCCCCGTAGTTTTCGTCAAGATATGCATCTATTTCAGCTGTGCTCTGTGCTTGACTTAATAACTTTCCGTCTTCGGAAGTCATGAATAGCAACCTAGCGTTTCCCTTAGAATCGAATATATTCTGCATTGTTGTCTGATCGATGCATATTCGATAAAAAACATGATTAGAAGTTGTTCTAAACACCAATACAGTCCATTTTATTTTTGGCGATGATAGTATTGACGGCGGAAACACCTCAGCATATGTATGAAGATCTGGATCTGTTGCGTGGTAAATCTTAACTCGACAACCGTGTTGCACTGCTCCATACTTTACCGTCAAACTAGTGTCAATAATCACCGGTAATACCGTAGCGCTGCCATTATCTTGGTATACTATGTCCACTAAAGACGCGTATCTATTGTTATCTGGTATATTTCCATAGTATTCTTTATACACCGGATCCCAGGAAGAGTACGTCATAGCGCACGGAACCACAGTATCTGTAAAAGCTCCGGCTGAATCTTTCAATGATACTATCGGTCCGTTCGGAACACTATCGTGCAAGTCTTTATACTGTGCTAGTTCGTACGTCGTATCCGAATCCGTAACATTGCTACTGGTTCCGTCTGATCCAGTGAGTGTTATAGTGTTACCGTTTTTCGACAGCTCGTATTTGGTATTATCTCCCGCTACACTTTCCGTTTGCTTTACTAGTTTACTATAGTCAATAGCATGATCTGAATCGGGAGGAGATTGCAAATACAAGCCTTCAAAATCGGTATACTGTATACTACTTAGAGTAGCATTGCTATATGACAGCCCAGTCAAATTTTTTGACAAGTATATGGCAAGCCAAACGTGATACAAGATATACTCATGTCCGTCTACGGATTCTTCAAAATGCCCATATGCATACACATTCAGCGACAGATCTGAATCTGAGGTATCTGTTTTTAGATTGAGAATGACGGCGTTGCCATTCGCTGTTATATCTCCGTTTACGCTCCATTTATGTTCTACTTCATCAGATGTCAGTGTATATCTTCCCTCAAGGTTCAATGGATGTGTCGCATCGAATCGCCCATACTCTGATTTGATTTGAAAACCAGTAGTATAAATCAAATATCCGCGTCCTTCAATGTATTCTCCATTGTCTGAATATCTGTTCAACGGAAGTGTACGTCTATACGTTTCCAGTGGAGCCACAGTGGTTTTATTTTGACTGTCTGTCAGCGTTACTCCATGAGCATCCGGATTTCTTGAGCTGCTTACGTAATACTTAGTATTTTCGCCAGGAATCCCTAACGCGGTAATATCTTTCTTAGTGACAGCAACTGCCGAATCGACATGACCCAAATTATCATTCGAAAACTTATACAAACCCAAATCGTGTTCTGTATGTTTTGGATGCACATACGACGAACCGATAGATGGCGAAATAGAATTAGAACCATAGCTAGGACTAGCGTCAGTGATTTCGTTTGCTGTTTTTATCGCGTTGAGAGTAAACACCGTATTCTCAACATTCTGCAAATCGTAGTCGATGGCAGTGACGTTTAGATATGTGTCTATGCCATGCCTCGGCGCTAATACTCGTACTGCATCGGTCAATTCGATGGATGAATAGTCTACGTTGTAAAGGCTAAGGTCGATTCCCTTAACCGTTAATTTTCTTACACCAGATGCCCAGCTTCCGTTTACTGTCTTAGAGATAAGCGGAATGCTGTCGATTTCAGACATTCCCATTCCGACTAATTGTTCGTATATGTTACTTGTACCGACGTCTAGATCTCTGATAATCATTCCATACTGTTCCACCAGCTCGGGACAATACATTACACCATGTTCTGGATCGATTTTCCAGTTTCTTTTATTGATCACGGTGGTTCCATTTTGAACGCCTCTTCTATCGAGTGTGAAATCTTCGCCACTATCGACTCGTTGCCCATGAGGATGTACCGCAGTGAAAAATGTTGTACCGTCATCGGTAATTGTCAAGTCTGTTAAATTTTCTCCTAGTTGAATCGTCTGCCCATCGTTCGAGTTAAACGCGGGATAGTGCCTACGCATATGCAACTGCATCACATACACCGCGTCACCCAAATCAGCTCCGCCAAAAGTTCGTTTCGGATAATGCGGGGTCTTGGAAACCCAGAACAATCCGCCGACATTACTCATCATACTTGAGATCAGATCTATGGCGGTCATGTTATTAGGATTTGAGATTCCGCATTGATTTTGTGCTATGGAATTCAGAGTATCTTCGTCGAAGTAATAATCTTCGTCCTCTTGATCGCCCGACGGTATTACCGGTTCGTTTACCCAAGCGTATACCGGAACATCAGAATCAGTATCCTTGGCTATTCTGCCAAGATGTTTGAAAGGGGCATTTAGGTTCTCTTCATATTCTGAGCCTCCAGACATAATGTTTGCAATTACTGCCGAAACTTCCTGAGGAGATACTCCGTATACGTGAACGCCACTTTCATTTAGTATCGGGGATTCAAATCTGGCGAATATAGCTCTGCCCACCGTTTTTAGCATATTCCATGAACCCATATCCACGGTTTTATCGTAATATATGCAATCATTAAGATACGCCAAGCCGCCTTCGCAATGAATCGTTTTTGTTCCATGTAAGTCAGTATCAATCGTTAAGACGCGCCCAAACCAAATGTGTTTATCGTGTGTTTTCTGGTTGTCTTTGATTACGTGTAACTCTGTGAACATCGGTATGATCTTAGAATATGCCACATTAGTCATGGGTAATTCAAAGTCCAGAGTCCCAGCAGCATTAACTTCAATGTGTAATTTGGGAGTTCCGAGTTTTAATTCGTCGTCATCGCGCGTATCGTCATACATTAAGACCTGTTTTTTTTTGTACGCACTATTCACAAAATAAATTTTAAACAATTACAGATACCCCCTTCTCAATCCTAGCAATGAAAAATGGCGACCAGTTAATTCGTAAGTACCGTCGCCGTCATAATCATGCCAGAATGTAATTACGCATTCTGAAGAAGCATTTACATTAGACAGCATAGCATTTGGATCAGTTTCTATCGTAATATAACTGTCCGGATTAGCAAAAGACTTCTCAATTGTTTTCATCATTCGCACTCTTGTGCGAAAAATATTTTCTGCATTATCAATCTGGCAAAACGCATTGTAACTGAATCCCGATTGCGAATTGGCTGGAAACCGTATGCTTAAATCGGGTATGTGCAAAGGTTTTGCACCAAGTACAATTCTAGCCATTCTTAATTCGAACGGAATATCCACCGTGTCGTTCAGTTTTTTATTTATCCGATCGTAAACCGCTTTGGTTTCGGCAGTTGTCGCATTCGTATCCCATTTCTTATCGTCGTCAGTAAGCATCAGCTTCGGCATTTTTGAAAAATTAATCGAATATGCCGTAGACGGAGCCACAGACGATGCTGGGTTCGGTTGCTTTTGTGTCTGATACTGAGGAAGCAATGGAATATCTTTAAGCAAGTCTCCAATAGTGCATCCGTATTCGAAATCGTAGCAATCCCATAATTCGTTTTCGTCACTACGAGTTACTTCCATTTTGAATGGTTTAAAGCTGTAGTCAATAGTTATCTGTGAATTGTGCTGATCTGATTTCATCGCATTGAGCGACATCCGCCCCTCGTAATAATAATTGGGTTCATCATATGCAATCATCTGCATGGAGCGTCCTTGCATATATCCCAAAAGCATGTCGTATGTGACAGTCCATGGGCGAATGTCATTCATTACGATAAACTCAAAAGAGCCAGTTCGGTTGCCATACGTCGGAAAACCGGTAAGCGATGTTGTTAAATCCAGCTCACCATTTCCTCCAGGAACCGATATACTGTGTACGTTTACAGGAGGGACTGCGACCACTGGACGGCTAGATGGAGCCATAACCCAATCCTCAGCTGTATTTTGTTTGCCATAAAAACGATGAGACATTAATTTATCTTCATCGTCGATGTCGTATTCCTTAGCTGGATAAGCCGTAGCTTTTGGGTCAAAAAACGTAAGCGAATGAGTTTTGGTCATATCAAAACCTTTAATCCAATACATGTTATCCCTCCTCGTTGCACTAGTTATGGCGTCTTGCGTATGCGTTTAAACGGCTCATTTCTTTGTTCATGGGCTTGGCTAATTCACCAACCATTGTACCTGTATCCATTACGATTTGCATGCTTTCCATGTTTTCGGACAAGGTGTTAATATCATCTCTAAGTCCTCGAACCATTTCCAGCATATTGCTGTCGTCGTAAATTTCTTCGTGGTTTATAGACGCGTTCACAGCAGCGGTAGCCGCCTTTGTCATCATGGAGCTTGTGGAAGCCCAAGCGGTGTATGCTGTATCGTAACCGCCATAAACCCCGCGCATATCCATTGTAGGACGTATAGTCGGGTCGATAGTCAATCGGTTATTAGCGACAGCCGAAATAGTTGATAGCGTATCACTGAGAGCGAGCTTTGCTTTATCCGCAATTGTGTACCCAGCGTTCTCGACACGATCCCCGAGGTTTAGTATACCGATAGCCATTCCTTGACTAAAGTATTCGCCAAGTTTCATGGTTTCTCGGGACGGGGAATGAGAATCCAAGGCCTCTTGAGCTGCGTTCATAGCCTCGATTGCAATGGAACGTGCGGCATCATATACGTAACCCATTCTAGAGGTCAGTCCGTTCTCGAAACCTTCGCTAGCATATTCACCCAGAGAATAGAATTTGTTGTGTATTCCATTTTGATTATTATTGATAAAATTGTACACGTTCTCAAAGAACGAGTCGATTGCTCTGTCAACTTTTGCATCAGATTCATTAAATGCATCAGTAAACGCGCTAATACCCTTCTTTGCGACGCTCTTTAATGCATCACCGAAATTTTTAACCGCTTCATCGTCAATGTCTTTCATTTTCTTAAACGTAGAGATTACATGTTCCAAAGACGTGCAGACCGACGACACGATACCACTACTAAGATCGGACATATTGTCATAGAAAGACTTAAAACGATTTCCGTACATTTGTAACTCGTACCCGACGTCGCTCATATGTGTAAGATCAGTGAAACTAGAATTAATTTCATTGAGTTTTTCAACAAGCATTTTCATGGCCGCAGTTTTAGCTTGTACGATAGTGGAGTCTATATCCTTGACGTAATCGTAATACCGACTAAGCCCGTGTCCTAAGTCTGCAATTTTATAACCTAAATCTGCAATTTTATAACCGCCAGAGAATGTACTTCCAGTGGCGAATTCGCACACTCGACTAGCCATTCCCAAGGCATTGTTTCCAGCTCTAAGGTCATCTTCAGTTAAATCTTTTACCGAGTTAAAGTATGTCTTAACTCCATTTCCGAAATCTTCAATGTTAGACGCGAACATATCCATTTTGATGTTTCCAAAGAATGTTAAATCGTTAGAAATATCTGCCAGGACTCCGCACGTTTTGATAAGAGCATTGCTCTTTGCAAACATTGGATCGTCTTCGCTTTCGATGTTCTGGTCCACCCAAGTCAAGTATTCCATGAACTGCTCAGCAAATTTCTTAAGACCTTTTGCAAAATCTTTCAAATCTGTGGTGAACACAGATGCGATTCCGCTTGTATTCGGGATTTCAGATGCAACAGTTACGATTGATGCTAACGATTCCATAGTCAAGTTCGATTTAACCAGCGACGATCTTGTAATATCAGCCACGGTTTCGCAGTATTCAGACATTTCTGTCGCTACGTCTGGAAGCTGTTTAACAAACGCTCCAATCGTATTATCGCCTATCCACTTGGCTAATACTCCGCCGCTATTTGGGATCTTGCTCGCGGTTTGAATTACAACTGTAAGCATGTCCATAGCGTCTTTTGACTTCTCGATCATGTCTTTTGTAATCGGTAGGCATCCGTTAGCGTAAGCACCTAAGTGCACAGCGGTTGCTGGGAGCTGAGCTACAAACGCACCGATATCGTTGTTTCCTATCCATTCGCCAATCCAACCTCCAGTGTTCGGGATGTTCTTAGCCGCTACGCAAATATCGGTTAGCATTTTCATAACGTCAGCCGAGATCTTGATCTGTTCGTCTGTAATACCCTCTACAGATTTAGCGTATTTTACTAGCCCAGATCCGACGCTCGGCAATTCGGCAATAAACTCACCAATGTCATTCTCGCCCACGATTGCACCGAGCAGACCGCCGCTATTCGGAATATCTTTAGCCGAGTTAGCTATAGCAGTGATTAATTCACCAACTTTAGTAGCTTTTTCTATATCGCCCTCGTCAATCTCTTGGCAATCTTCAATAAATGCTTTAAGACCGCCTTTTCCGTCTTCACCTTTAATTAGGATAGACATCGATTCTACGAGATCTTCCATCGGATTACTTGAGCCGGTTAGTAGACCGAATAAAGGACTATTTAATATGGCGTTTACAAATTCAGCAGCGAACAGTGATCCAAAAGCCGCAGTTAGAATACCGATACCTTCTAAGGCTCCGCTGTCTTTAAGCGTAGAAACTCCATCGAAAAATCCCTTCGCTTCGTCCCAGAAAGATGTTAGATTTTCTCCTAATGTCGGCAATGCGCTAGAAACACCTTCTATGACGCCTCCTACGAGACCGCCAACGACATTTCCGAAAAACTTGCCAATAGCCAGCCCGACGGTCTCGAGGATCGGTAAGCCTCTATTGAGCAGTCCTTCCAAATCGTAATCCTCTTGAATGGAACCAAGCAATCCCAAAATCCCAGCGAATTCAGCGATAAAACCGGCAATAGCAATCATTCCAACGAATATCCCTTCGCCGGCAGATAGCTTCAAACCGCTCAGAATCCTTGTTGCGCCAGAAATGGATAACAAAATAGTACTCATCGAGATGGCGATTGCGTTTAGTCCGTCAGGATTGGTCAAATTATTCAGAAGCATGAGCGCCGCAGTCATTTCACCGATCATTATACTAAACAGCGCAATCTGCTTTCCAGTATCTTTAGTGTTCATCAATCTGGTCGCTCCGCTGATCGCCAAGACGACCGCAGACAACGCAGAAGCTGCCGAAATGATTTCATTTTGATCTATTGAAGACAAAATGTATAGAGACGCAGTTACTGCCGCGATTTCAAGAACCATTCCAACCGCTTGTTTCACAGCGCTACGGTTACGGCCCGCAATTTTACCGGCTACTGCTAATGCTTCCATAACAGATACAACTACCAATGAACCTTGAATCGCTGTCTCTCTGTCAAGCTTTCCAAGAAGTACAATCGCAGGCACGATCAAATCGATTGCAATTGCCATTCCAACGAAAGATCCTTTGCTCTTTCCTTCTGCCGTCTGAGCGATTCTCGATGCAATTGCCATGGATTCCATGATAGCAATGACAACGGCCATACCCTGCAGAGCTGTCGACTTGTTCATCTTGCCTAGCGCATAAATCGCAGGGAGCAACAAATTTACAGATACAGCCATAGCTAAAATTGATGCGGCTGTTTTAGAAACCTTTCCCGACAATCGAGAAGCAATTGCGAAGGATATAAGCACCCCTAGAATACGATGCATGCCGGTCTCTATTGTATCGACATTGAGCAACGTAATAAGTTTGATGGCTCCGATCATAGCAAGCAGGCCAACACCGATTCCAGCGAATGCAACGCCGATCGATGTGATTTTCTTTTCGCTAAATATAGGAGTACTAAGAATGCCAATCGCAGCGACTAGCTCAGCAAACACAATAGACAGTGTTGCGACACTCGATTTCAGTTTGTCTTCTGGAATCTGAGCAATTATCCACAATGAAGCGGCTAAAGCAGCAATGCCAAGCGCGATGCTCTCAAACATCTTGACTCTAAGAGTATGCTGAGCTGTCTTTGCCACATCAGTCCAGCTAGTGAATAATTTGTTAATATTTGCTCCGATAGCCGAGAATGACGCGAATATCTTAGTCAGTGAGTCTACTGACTTTTTAACAGCCGTAAGTGTACTAATGACGCTAAGGCCTGTTACGATTTGAGTAATGGTTTTTAGTATATTACCCCACGGTATCTTTGTAGCTGCATCTCCCATTTTGTCAAAGAAAGCAGACATGAAATCCGTAGCCTTGACTATGCTATCAGAAGCAAAATTGTCTATGGCGATTGAGAGTTCAGTTACAGCTGTCTTCAGAATACCCTTTTTCATGATTTTCGTGAAGTAAACGTAAACAGACTTCAAGTTAAATAGCTCTTTTAGTTTTCCGCTTTTCATGCCCTCGGTGATCTTCTCGAACGGATTTCCACCAGAAGCAAGTACAGAGATCATGTCGGCTAAACCCTGAGCCATTTTCGACACAAGATTCACAAAGTTTGTAAACGCTGTGGAACCAGACCCAGCTTCTACGAATTTGTTTAAATTGTCGCCGGCTTTAGTAACAGCGTCAGAAGCAATTGGAGCAAGAGCATCCCACAAATTCTGTAACTGGGTTATGAGATTCTGTACTCCTTCAGAATTGGCAATAGCTTTGGCCATGTTAACCACAGAATCTTTAAATTTATCGACCGTTTTTATAACTGCATCTAGCAATGTTTTAATAGCGTCGAGGACTATTTTCATTGCCTTATTATGCTGTATGAAGTTAATGATACCTGTCGTAATACTAGCCACTGATGTTACTAGCTTAGATATCAATCCGATTGAAAAACTTATAGATTTGCAGATTGCTTTGATTAGAACATTCAGAACTCCGGATTGGCGAATCCAGTGAATAATGTTCGCTACTGTTTGGCCAATATTTCCGGCTAATTCCAAAACTCCGCTTCCAAGATTCCTAATAGATTCGCCATTAGCGTCAACATTTTCGATTAGACTATCAAAAATATCCACAAGCAAAGCAATCGCTTCGCCAAACGCATTTGTTATTTTGAGAACGTTGTACAAGTCCCATGCGCTAATTGCTTTATTCATGCTAGTACTCAACTTGGTAAACTTCTTAGCTAGATTTGTTACCATTTTGATTAACTCATTCGGAATTAGGTTCTTAAGCTGTTTAGCTACGGACGTGACTACAATATATGCATTGCTAAGCGCTGTCGTAATGGATTTTACAATGAACTCTAATGTCTTCGTTATGATATGACTCTCTTCAATTCTGGCTATGATGTTGGTTATAGCATAGCCAGCGTCAGAAAGAATTTGTAACAGTTTTGGACCTTGAGATGAGATGATCGGAATTAAAGCCTTAATGACACTTTTTACGATTGTGAAGCCAAAGTTGAGAACTGAAAAGACGCCCATCAGAGAGTGATAGACTTGCGTTACTGTAGTTTTCGACATCTTCAATTTTGAGGTGAAAGATTCCAAACCGTCTGTTATGGCGATCAAACGTTCTGCTGTGTATTTTGGAATGAAATTGCTGAGGGCTTTTTGAACTGGAACGATCGCAGTTTTGATAGCTTCTACAATATTCCAGAACGACTTGATCAACTTTTCACGGCCACCAAGGTCTTTCCAGATCTTGATTTGTGCATTTCTTGTGTCATTGTAGCTTTGAATTATGCCGGAAAAGAAATTATTGACGTCGGTGAGAGTTTTTTTTGCTTCCTCGTAATCTCCGACAATCATTTCCCAGGTTTCGGTCCAGCCAGATTGCACCGCTTCCTTCATTGTGTCCCATAACTGAGAAAACGTCTTTACTTTAGTCGCTGCGTCGGTCGCAGTCCGGCCAAGTTCCGTGGTTTCATCAGTGAATTTCGCTAAAGTTGTAGTCAGTATGTCAGACGTAAGCCAACCTTTCTGTAGAGTCTCTCTAAATGAACCAGCATCTGCGATCATGGAGTCTATATCTACTCCGAACTCTCTAGCTGTTTCTTTTAGCGCATCCTGAAACACTTGTCCGCCCATACCAGCGTTGACAACTGAGTTCCAGTCCTGCAGTTTTACGGTTCCAGACGCTAAAGCCTGTGACAACTGATACATAGCGGTCGATGCTTGCTGGGACGTCGATCCGGATACGGCCGCGAGATTCGCTATACCTTGAATGGCTGTCACCGACGTATTCAGATCAACACCGGCAGCTGTGAATGTACCGATATTTCTTGTCATTTCCGTAAAATTATAGATCGTCTTATCCGCATAATGATTCAGTTCATCTAAGGCATTATTTACGTCATCCAGCGTGGTTCCTTTGGACTGTGTATTTGCCAGGATAGTTTGAACTGCGTCAATTTGTGTCGTATACTCTTCGAAACCAGTTTTTATCGGGTCAATCGTGAATGTGCTGGCGATCATCTTGCCAGTACTCATGAGCTGATCTGTCAATCTACGGATAAACTGGTCGGTCATGGTGCCAAGCACAGAAAACTTATTCGTCATGACGTCTATGCCTTTTTGCATAGCTCCGAACGAGAAGTTATTTATAGAAGAAGCTAGGCTCTTCAGACTATCAGTTGCGCCCTGAAAATTCAGAGACTGTTTGAGCTTATCCAATGTGCTCAGTGTAGTTTTGCAACCCGACTCAAATTGCTTATTGTCGAATTGCATCTTTACTATCCTGTTATCGACTGAAGTACCCACTACTTCGTAACCTCCTTCCAAGTTTCCTTAGACATTTTATCGAATATCGGTTTCAACGCAGGATTGATGTAGTCTCGTCCTTTCACGTATCCGCCATTTTTTGTTGCATGGCCATATTGTATCAGCATAGCGACAGGAATATATCCGACTATGTGCGAGTTCGTCCATATGATTTCAACTTTATCTTTTGAATAATGAATCTCATAATCCCACGAACTAGCAGTTTCGCCGGTATCCACTGGTGTAGCAGCGGCTAGAGCTCTCACACCCTCTTCTCCGTATTTACGAAGCTTAGCATACATGCTATGCTCTTGGATGCCTTTCAAAAATATGGACGTCTTCTTGAAGTCACCTGTCTGTTTAATTGTAATCACTCTAGCCCACCAACTTTCCTTTTAAAGCTTGCTAACCTTATCCTCCGGAAGATAGCCGATAATACCATCAAATTTCATTTTATACCATTTTGAATTATTCAGATTCGCATAGTGACCATCGCATACGACACGCTGAGTCCGCATCAATGTGGCTACGACAGGGTTATGCTTATCCTTGCCCGGTTCCTTACGCATGTTAATGGCTGGTGCATTTACCACGTAATAACCCTCATACTCTTCGTTAAATTTAATAGGGGTTGTGTTTTCAACGATCTTCTTTTCGTCTCCCATTACACTCATCCTTTCGAATTGCGCGCTTTTCTTCTCTGAGCATTAAGCGCTGCGTTTTGGTTCATTGTCTCTCGTCTACTCATTTTTTTCTTTGGCGCATTCTTAATGGCGCAGACTCTAATCTGAGTCATTAACCGATTGAGATTCCATTTCTCGCATTCGAGCGGAATGTTCAAAGAAAACATCTGGTAGTAAATTATCTCGGCAGTTATAATTTCTCGACTAGCTCGTGCATTGTCTTTTGGGAATGTTGTAGCTGTCATGGGATCGTTCATATAGCTTACAATCTGATCTAAAATCGATTGTGGTAAGCTTCTGTATACTAAAATGGGAACGTCTTTTGGGGTGATCGTCATACAACGAAGATAGTCGAAGAACTCATCATCAGTTTTTTTATCTGTCGTTAAGTACGGTTTCTTCCACTTACGTTCCCATTTTGATACAGACACCAGACTATGCTCCAATCTTAAAGTCATAGCTGGCATATTTATAAACTCCTCTTTAACTGGATCCCAAAATTCTTGTGGCAGGAGTTTTATTTCAAGCATCTTACTGAACTACGGAGGCGGTAACGTTAATTGCCGGCTTATCAGATACCGGAGCCTCGACCTTCGGAGCGATTTCTCTCATGAACTCAGAAGCCTTATCTGCGTCAGAGAGCAGTTCCATGAACAAGGCACTATACGCTTCAGAAGCAGCGAATGCATCCTTCATCTGCTGGTTCTTATAAAACCGCTTTCCGTCAGCAGTCTTTTCACCGTATGCCAGCAAGATGACTTTCTTAATAATATTCAGGATTTCTACCTGATCGTCGCTGGAGATAATCCGACGAATATAACCCTCGAGACCTCCTTTTCCGAGTGCCTCAAGTTCAATGCATTCAGCCTGTGTCAAGTTGAAGTGGAACTTCTCAGTTCTCTTTTCTCCGTCAAAATCAGTATATGTAATTTCCTTAGCAAACATGTAAATGACTCCTTTCCGAGTATAACGATTTTCAAACTTTTTTCAGATACTTTGAATTGCAGTATCCGGTGTACTTTCCAGACTGCACAAGATACCATTTTGAATTGTTAACGGTAGTATAGTATCCATAGCAATGGACCTTAGTTCCGTTCTTGAACGCGGTAACCACATTATCACTTGTAAGCTTACCAGGAATGTAACGGCAGTAAAGCGAGGTTGCAGTAACAGAGTAAGTACCTCTGATCGAATCTGACTTAGACTTAGCTGCGGCTACTTTTGAGTTTGATGCAGGTGCTGCAGGCTTGTGCGTTGCGGTCGTAGTCTTAATACCGAGCATCTGATTAACCCTAGCCTGAACTGTGTTATAGTCCAAGCCAAGAGCTGTGATCCGCTTCTTTCGATCCTCGCCATTTCCGTACTTACCAGCGATTACATTCTTAGCGGCCTGCTCAACGGTGATAGACGGCTTTACGGTCGAAGAATTCGATGTGGTTGTCTTCTTTCCCATTTTAGCCGCAACGTCGTTCTTAAACTTCTTCCAATGCTGTTCGTCATTGGTGTCAGTTCCGCCAGCGCTCGCTGGTACAAACCACTTCGGACATACTTTCTTAGTAACGTCGTAGTGGCGAATAAGTCCACCATTCGTCGGATTCAGACCGTAGATCTTGCACAATTCGGCGCACAGTTCTACTGCCGCATTGTACGTAGCAGTATTGAATTTACCAGTCCAATCTGGATGACAGCACTCAATGCTTACAGTATACGGATTTGCCTGATTGGTGCACCAGCTTTCTTCGCCATGTGGGATGCATCTTACAATTTCGCCAGTGAGTCCAATAATATAATTCGAACTTACCGAGCGGTCTGTATTGTTGAAGTAATTGCGATTTGCCATTGCACTTGTTCCTGGATTAGCGACCCAATGGATTGCGATGGCTGTAGTTCTTCTTCTTTTGTTACCTGGTCTGTTGTGAGTCAGGTATGCGTTTACGAAGTTCATTTATAAACCTCACTTTCCGGAGTATTCATCTTGCATGAGCTTTACCTGGGCAGCGCATTCGATATGCTTCTTATGCAGAAGTTCATACATCGCCATCATTGACTCGTTCGGCTCGTTATTCTTGGCTCTTTCTTCTTCGATTAACCTTGTTACCTGAGAATGCAGAATATCCATGTGACCCATCTCTACCTTAGACAATTCATAGAAAGTTTTAGACAAAGTAGGATCTTTTTCTTTCGTCTTGCATGCCCAGCAAATATACTCTTTAGCACCGCTGACTTCGTCGTCGATCATATCGGCAAGTGTTGCAATAATCTTCATAGAAAACTCCTTTTACTCGGGGGTGGATCTTAGGTGCCAATTACTCTAGTCTGACCGTACACTAGAAACCCCGTAATGGATTCATGCCATTTTGATTTTATTCAGCGAACATGGCTATGACTTCAGCAGGCAGCGGCAGTTGCGGATCTGTACCTGTATTCGCGCCAGAGCCTTCTGTTCCGTACAGCTTTTCTTCCAGCTTAGCAAGTTTAGCCTTGTCAGCCTTGGTGCTGTCGATGGTGATTGTTGCGATGGCCTTGTAGCCAGCCACTTCTACCGGATTAGTAGAGCATTCCCAAGAGAACGTAATTGCCTCAGGGGAGTCATTTACTGTAGCATAGCCTCTCTCGGACGGAGAAGCGGTTGCGCCGTAGATAAGATGCAGCTTGTAGCCATAGTCGTTACCATCTACATCATTACCCAAAACAGTTCTGTAGCAGAAGCCGAACATCTTTCTCTTCTGCTGACCAATTACGACACCTTTTGCTACAGATGCAGAACCATCGCATTCAGCCCATTCATCCGGATAAGTGTACGCTTCAATAGTAAAGCCGAACTCTTCCGCAGAACGCAGAGATAAGTACTTGATGTCATCAGCGTACAGTGCGGTCTCTTCCGCGCCAGATGGAGATTCAGTTACAGCGGTCAGACCGTTCCATGCAACACCGATTCCATATTTTGCCGGGGTCTCGCCCTTTGCAGGAGTAAAACCCGGATACAGGACACCCATCTTATCACCGGTTTCGTACAGACGGTCACCAGTCTGATCCCATGTGATCTTAGCCATTAAACTATTTCCTCCTTTTAATAATAAATTCTGAATACGTCGTGATTGAGATTATCCATCGTGAAATGATTATCGTGCACACACATTGAGAAGTGCGACGCTATGTCCTCGATCAGATTGCTATCGGGATCTGCGTCTACGAGGGTTAAGTCGTAGCTCATTTTAAATGTATAAGGTCGATCATCGGCGAATTGTGTGTCTCCATGAGCTCTGTCATAGATAATACATGGATACTTGAGTTTTACTGACTCAGGAGGCTGAAAATAGACGTTTTGACTCCCAAGGATATTGCACAGTTCCTCGTGCAATTTAAGCCGTCGGTCCATTATACACACCTCCAACCGTCAGATTTAATCTCGGATAGGAAATATCAATATTATTGACTTTCCAATAAGCTTCGAGAAATTTAATGTAACGGATAGCTGAGAAATGCTCATAGGCAAAAGGATCTGCAACAATGGAGATCTGATTCGTAATGTTTACGTTATCATTCAGCGTTTCGGTTCCTTCCCATCGGCTGGCGGTTCGCGTAAGGTCTCCACGATATGTACGCTCCTTAACGCTTTCTGTCCACACGCCAGGACTGGTTTCTTCGCTAACCGCAAATCCTATAATTCCGTAGAATTTTGCCATTTTGATTTCCTTCCGTTAAATTCGTTCTTAGCCTGCAGCAGCTACTCTGTGCTCGAAGCTGATTGCAGCGTACGGCTTGGTCAGGGCGCCAGAGATACGGGTTTCGATCAGATACTTCTGCTGGTTGTAGTCGATATCGAAGTCGTCGAACATGGTCACCTGACCGCCAGCGTCTGTACCGATGGTGTAGTCGATCGGATTTACCAGGATACCATCCAGAGAATAGTCTTCTTCCTTGGTATCGCCGAGGGACTCGTCCTTAACCTTATGCTTCATACCCTCCATTACCGGTACAGTAACGATCTTTGATACACGCATAGCAGTTGCCAGATCAGCAATAGAATTGTACAGCTTTCTGCCAGTGGTATCTTCCAGCAGGAGCATTTCGGTCAATACATCTTCTGTAGTCCAGAATGTCGGATTGCCGGAACCCTTGTATTCCTTACGAGCCTTTACAACTCGCTTGATCAGATCCTTAGCACGATCGGACTCGGTAGTTGCTTCAGCGTACTGAGCACGAGCCTTCACGGTGTATACATCACTGTCGGTCCAGATAGGACGAATGTGATCTTCGGATACCTTATCTTCAGCCACAGAGCTACGGCCGTCGCCAACGAGAACTGCACGGGCAATTTCCTCATCCAGCATAATACGCATTTCGCCCTTCAGCCAAGCAACAACATTGAAGTCGGTAATGTCCAGAATATCATCACGATCCAGCTTCTGCTTCTTGTAAATGGTCTGCGGATCAGTGGAACGCTTCAGCAGAGCGATAACTTCCTCCATCTTCTTCTTTCCCTTGATATAACCCTTTGCACGAGCTTCGTCGGCCGTGATGTTTGCATGGATAGACTTGATACGGGTAAACGGAGCGTGCTTTGTAGCGCCCATCAGAGTGCTTACCCATTCGGTCTCACGCTTGATGAAATCCGGGGAATCACTGATTGCCTTAGCATCCGGGAACAGCATGTTGATGTCTTTTACACCGTACTGATCTGCATGGGACAGAACTGATTCCTTCAGAGATCCCAGCCGTTTTGCATCTGCGAAGATTTCATTCATATCGTCGTGAGACAGTACGAACTCCTCGGAATCGTTTTCTGCGTCAAACATATTGTGCTTCACGTCTTTATCCTCCTCAGTTGTATTTTCTTTGCTAGCAAGCGCTTCGCCAACCAAATAGTCCAGAACCTCCTGCTGCTCTTCAGTCATAGAATCGAGTACATCCTTGACGGTCTTTTTCTTATTCTCAGCCATAGTTTTTTCCTCCTTTGCACCATCAGCGTGCACAATCGGACCCTCTGGATCCAGATCGATAGCATAAGGCTCGCTGTAGATGAAAGCTTCGTTTGTTTCGTTATCAACATCGTCGTGTGCTACGACTTCGTCGATATACGCTCCGGGATTTGCACCAGCCAAAACCAGACTGACTTCGCGGATTGCGCCATGAACTACATCTGAACCAATTTTCTTGATGTGATTAGCCCAAATAGACAGTCCGTTGATGTCTCCGTGCTTTACCAGCTGCTTGGCGTATTCGCCGTTTTCTGTATCGTTGAACAGACCGTAAGCATAGACACCATCAGCTCTATTTTCAAGCAGGCACTTACCCAGTACATTCGTAGGCTCTTTATGCTGGTGAGCCCAAACCATAGGTACTACCATCCCGTCACAGTCTTTAAAAGCGCCATGACGAATAGTTACGCCATCGGAGCATCTGCGATCGTTTCGAGTTGCATAGCCGCCGAAGTCGTATTTAGCAAAATCTTCTGCCATTTTGAATCACCTACTTTTATTTCTGTCATACTCTTCTTTAACTTTGTTTATGAGTTTTTTTATCTCGTCGCCAACTCTTTTTTTATCTTCGTCGCTAAGACGTTTTATACGTTTAGAAATAGATTCAGCGATTTCTTTTCGAATTTCCTCAGCCCGGGCTTTCATCTCATCGCGCTGTGTCTCAGTCACGGTACGCTTATTCCCAGATAACGGATTCTGCAAACTGCTGGATGATAGAGTGGAGTTTTTAACTCCGGATGCTCGTCCTTTAAGCACACGTCTCTGCATGTAATACTCATGTGCTTTAATTGGATCGTAATATTTCGAAGCGTAATGATAAATCTCATCGTCATTCGGCATCGTTATCACCCATTTCCTCACCGCTCAGAATTCCGTCGATGTCATTTTGAAGTTGTTCAAGCACACTGTTAACCTCATCAGCTCCACCAACCGTCGTTCCAGCCTCTCCATTATTTGCAATGTTCTTATTGACCAGTTCGTCAGCTCTAGGTTCCGAACTAGGCTTGTAGCCGATGATGGCTCTGAACTCATTCGAAGACAGGATTTCGTTTCGAGTAAATCGGTCTGCCAGATCTGCAAGCTGTGTAGTAGGTACGAGCTTAAACGGATCTCTGAAGAACTCGATAGAATGTCCCTGAGTCCTAGCTGTCTTGGTCAACCACTTGCGTTTCATCTCGATCGTGATGACTGAGAGGAAAGGTTCAATAACACGGTTATAGTAATTAAGCATTGTCTGCTCGTTTGCCGTTCCATCGAAAATTGTCTTATCCATTCCAAGCTGACCGAATAACATATTCGTCAAGTACTCGATCTGAGACATGAGGTTATTCTCGAGAGAACGGTTAAGCTGAATGACTCGCTCGGTGCCGTCAGTATATGCGATACCATATTTCGAGTTAGCGAGCTGATCCTCGATCATTTGCTTACGCCGATTAGCCTGTTGCTCCTGAGCTTTAGTCTTGATCGTGTATGGAAGCTGAATGATCAAATCCAACTTACTCGACCCAGACTGCTCATCGATAGCATCCAGCAAATTCAGTTTTCTGATTAACCGTTTGAGAATACCATTTGGCTCGTTCATAACCGAATAAAATGGATTTTCAAGAAGAACACAGCATTTCTTTGCAACTCGCAAGTTCTTATGCTGACAACTTCTGTCATCGTAAATATCCACCGTCACGTAATCTGCAGACCATTGCACTACACGTCCAACGCGCATACTGTAAATGTTGTACGAATCGTTCGTATTTGGATCGACGTCACTTTCATATGGAACTACTGCAACGCATCCTTCGTCGCACATGGACATTACCATATCCTGAACAAAAGCTCGATATGTCTGATCCTTATTGGGGGAGAGGGTTAGACAATCGTTTAAGCTGTCAGTTATGGTTTCAACGAAATTTCCGTTTACGTCTACTTTGACGTGTTCCATTTTGATTGATGCGACGTCGAGTGCTATCCGATTGTAGATTGACATGATTATAGAACGTTCGTTGCTAATGAAACGACGTGTTCTATCGGGTTTTGACGAAGACACAATTGAACCTGTGCTAGCGTCAAGTTTTTTGTATTCGTCTGTGGGATCTCTGCTAAAGAAAGCATTCCACAGTCTCTTTCCTAAGCCCATAGAGACCCTCCTTTTATTCGTAACTATCTTTATGGATCTTAAAGGCGACAAACGCATCTATCAATGCTGATACGTTATCGATCTTTTGCTCGTAGCGTTTCTTTAAAAGCTTACGATTTCCGTTGGTATCTTCCAACGTAATGCAATTACCCATGCAATACGTCATAAGACTTTCATCGTGAAGTAGGCACTGATCTTCAGCCATTTTCTTAATCTCACCTAGAGGAACACTTTCTGTTTTAGCGCCCTGGATTACTTTCTCAACGCCATATGGACTGTTTTCTTTGCACCAACGCTCTACAAAATACTGTGCGTTATATGGGTCGTAACCAAAACTACGAATCTCATAACAGCACGAACGTATGTGTCGATCAAGATCATCGAAGACATTGTCGATGTCCAACACGGATCCGTTCATAACTACCAGAGTTCCTTCTTTCATGAATTCCTCGTACTTTGCTCTCATCGCCAGGGGAAGTTTGAACAATGTGCGCTCTGTTATGTAGCTTCGCACCTTGCATGCAAACGTACCATCTGGTAACGGAAATAAAAACGTGAATGCACAAAAGTCATCGCCCTGGGATAGATCGGCTCCGAGAGAACAAGGCATGCCCCAGTAAGATCTTTTTCGTGTTGGCAAGGTTTCCTCATAGGTGAAGAAATATGTGTAACCCTCCATGGGTAATCCAAATCGCTTTGCCAAAATATCGTTTCTGGCAGATGGATTCTGCTCGGCTTTTTCAACTGCTTGCTGATAGACCTCATACGTTACAGTCTTGCCTAGATTTGGGTTGGCTTTTACCCACATGGCAGGATCGGCTACTTCTTTCACGTCGTCCAGCTTATACCACCAGATAGACACATGCGGATTGATGTATTCGCCTTTAAGAATCTTCATCAATTCCATTTTGATTGAATCGCCGGGTCCATTTCGAACCGTACCCTCTGAGCTCGATGCTACAATCAGATAGTCCTCATTCTTAGAAGCACCCTGTTCGATTGCTTCGACGACATCTTCTCGAATGTCACCAGAGAGCCATTCGTCAACCGTCGCAAGTATACAACGCATGCCCTGAAGTTTGTCAATTGACATTGGCTTTACTTCAAGAAGGCTATTGGTAAACAGATTCTCAATTCCCTTCTTCGTGGCCGCGAGTTTCACGCCCTCCGGAGAACGAGTATTGTGCACTGATCCCTGAGTATAGAATTTAAACAGAGGTCCTGGTGCTCTTGTAATAGCAGTCCTGAATGGCGCCATTACTTCATCCGCCTGTCTCATTGTCGGGGCTGTTGTGATCTGTGACGTAGTTTGAGTGTTGACTGTAAGCTGATAGGCCTGATGTGTTTCGTCATAAACAGACTTAGCTGCTCCGCGAGCAATGATCAGATACTGCTTGTTGATGAGGCGTTTCTTGATACGCTTGGTAACGTAATGACCACCTTGATGATCTTCGCTCGGCTCATAGACACTTCTCTCGACAAAATAATACCACCCGTAAACATCTTCAGCCCAAAGCTTAAACGTATCGAGTAGCCTCATCGGGGAACCATCGGTTAGAGTCAATTCGTTTTCACAAAACTTAATGTAGCCCTCAACTGCTTGGTCGTCGTAGTAGAAATTCGGATTGGCGATGTTGTCATCTATGCGATTCATTTGCATAGAGATTTCTCGATTAACAGGGATTTCACCGCGCAACACGACTTTACGGAATTCCCCATAATAACGAGGCGTTGCTGTGTTACTTAGTGACATTTGTTACTCCTTACCGATAGATGAAGAAAGAATTGTACCGTTCAACAAAGGAAGCTCCATTATTGTCAGTCAATTCCTTAAGATTCTTTGTTCCGTATCGTTTCTCCATCTTTTTATAATACTTAGCCGCTTTATATTGACAACTTTTAGCAGTCCTAGTCAAAGTATCTGCTTTTTCTTTACGTACTTGATACCTTTCTTCGTTTCTTGTGCGCGACGCTTTTTCTACTGCCTTGTGAGTTTTCATGGATGCTTTTTGTGCTTTAGCGTCTTTCGAAGCGAGGCGTTTATGCTGCGTTCTCAGTTTCTTTTTACCACGCTCAGTCAGTGTACCATCAGGATTCTGATACCGACGTACACCCCACTTTTGGCCTTTAATACCATGGTGTTCGATTACTGAGTCGTAGTGGATTCCGTAGTATTCTGCCATTTTGAATCACCGTTTCTTTTTTTCTTGTTCATGTTTTGCTTCTTCAGCAAGCTTCTCGGCTATCTCGTCTTCCTCTTGTTTTTGTTCTTTAGCGTAGCCTTTTATAGCTTTTTCGGCTTTGAGACGCTCTACCGCCTGTTTCTTCTGATCCGGAGTCAATTTGCTTCGCATCTTCCAGAGTTCTGAAGCTGATGCTGTGTTTATGAACTTCGACACTCCATCATCTTTCTTTTGACCCAGCTTGATGTCAGTCAGGCCGATAGCGTTTGTAACTTTGGTAATTTTCTGAACAGAGTCGTACACTGAAGTTAATGTATTCGCGGTAGAGGCTAGTTTGTCTACGAATTTAGCTCCTTTAGACTTTGTGTTAGAATCAAGTCTTTCAATCTGAGCTTTAGTATTCAATCTAGTGAAAGCCTCCTGTAACTGTTGTGTCGTTAATTCTCCGCTTCGGCCTAGGATTTCTTCTTTAGTTCCGCTTTTTACTAATTCTTCAGTAGTTTTGACTTTTTGCTTTGTTTCTTCGAGTCTTTGTTTCCTGACGTCGAACTTAGCTGAAGCTTTTTTAAACTTAGAAGATGTTTTTCTTAAAGAAGAGGATAACGCTGCATACTCTCTAAGCTCTTTGCTCGTCGCAGTTCCATTTTTCTTTTTCTTAGCGAGGGTCATATAACGACTTCTGGACTGCTTGACCGTATCTCCCAATTTAGTTACTTTTCGCTCAAGTCTACCAAGCTTTTTACGTCCGAGTGACGTCAATGTCCCATCAGGATTCTGATAACGGCGTACACCCCACTTTTGGCCTTTAATGCCGTGGTGTTCGATTACTGAGTCGTAGTGGATTCCGTAGTATTCTGCCATTTTGAATCACCTACCTTCTTCACATACTTGATCGAAGATACGCCAAGGATTGCGCCGAGGGCAGTATCGATTGCAATGATTGTGCTAGTGATCTGCTCACCATATGGAATTCCCCAGATCATAGAAATGGCAGAGAACAGAGTGGCGATTGCTGGGAATACTACGAGAGCAATCCATTTGAGAATGTCATATACTTTGTTAGACACGTTTTCACCCTCTTTCGCTATTCTTCTCGTCCATGTCTGCAGCTTCTTCTGGACCGACAATTCGCAATTGTGCACAGGCGTTGTAGCCTATTTCACAATCACCGTTTCCTCCCATCTCTCGATAAGGACGATACAGATACTCTAAAGTTTGTTTTTCTCTGAGAGTGATTGCGCCTCTGCGAATACATTTGTCTGTCAAAACCATAATCTGATAATGGCCAAGTCCAAGCAACATTTTGGATGAGACGAGTTCGTTACTTTTCTTTTTGTCTTTTCTGTTAATCAAAAATTGAACGAACGACAATACTCCCGAAGATGTTAATGCCGTGATCACAGCGACAATTACAGATCTCATTTCAGGGCTCATCTACTTCCTCCAATCTAGGATCAACTTCGGCATTCATTCTCCATTCCAGCTCCTTAATTTCGTCTTTCATAGACTGTTGCGTAAATGAATTGGACGGGGGATCGAAAACTAGTTTGACTTTCAAGTAAATATACGTCTTAACTTCGCTAAGGATGGCCTCGTCTTTGCCAAGAAAATCATTCCAGGTTTCATCCAATCCCGTAATAGTGAATCCAATAGCACCTACGCCGAGTTGATTTAGGATTCGTAATGCCGAATTTATATGGACGATCAAATCTGTGTCGAAACCAGTGAAATCGTCGTCCTCGACTCCACCTATCATTTTCTTAATTGTTCTTAGAATGCTGTCCACGACTGTTACCTCCGTTAAACTGGAGACAGTCGGAATTAGCATAGCCTTTCAAACCGTGCTCTGAAACTACTTTGAAGAAGTGTTTATCATCCCAGCTCCAAGCTTCGTCATCAGTATTAACTTCTACGGTTTCATTCATTTTGATTTCGCCGCATGTTACATCAGACAACTCGGTATCGGACGGATCAGCGCGGAGTGACATGGCTTTGCATCCGACGATCTTAGCTTTCTTCATCTTATCACTTCCAGAGACATGTATCTCCAGGTTTTCTTTCGCCATTGGGGATACTGAGTTTATTGTCTGTTCCGTAATGTATTATATTGTGCGTATGAAAGCAAGTCAGTATCAAATTGTCCAAATCGAATAGCTTGTCAGAGCCCTCTTCGATATCGTCTATGGTAATTGGGACGATGTGGTGAATAATCGGCCTCTCGTAAATTATATAGCCGTCCACACCCAAATCACAACCCATATCCCGAACAATTACTTTCTGTCTTGTAAGTTTCCATTGACGGGAACGATAGAGTTCTTGATTAACATACCGCTCTACGCCAAACGTCTCGTAAGACACTTTACTATTGGTTCTTAGATACTCTAGTCGTTCTTCAAAAGACGGAAGAGTTATGAGCTCGCGATACGTTTTCACTGCTCGTCTCCTCCGTGACCTGAGTATTCCCTCATAGCGCTCAACGCGTTTTCATACAGTTCCTTAATTTCGGCAGCTGACTCGAGCGCCTCCGTCTTAGCCTTAAGCAATTTCTTTTGCTCTTCCATCATTTCTTTTTCAAGACGTTCTTTGGTCGAGCCAAGTTTAAGATAATGCGTGATAACTTGAGACGAAGCCGTTCCTTCCATGAGTTGTTTTTCAGCTAGATCAACCGCGAGTGCAATCATCTGATTTTCTCTCGCTTCTACGGACATTGCGGTTCTTCGTTTTCTAGTTTCACTCATACGATCTCACAACTTTCTCTCGCTATCGCGTGTACTTTATTCAGTGTGCAAATATCCTTACGCTTGGTTAAATGTAATTTTTGGAGGTATACATCTTACGCAATGGAAAGGAGTCCCGAAGAATCGGTTTTTGGAGGCAACCCAATGGCAAAGGAGATCGTAAATGCCTATAGGATACTTGCACACTCGATAAAGTACACGCGGTTAACGTGTACTTAGACAGATTAAAGCTCTGCCTTGCTTTTCATTTTGTTTTAGTCAAGTTTAACAGCATAGCCTGCTACGTGTGTGACTGTTCCGGCAACACCGGAAGAAGTTACGCCATAAGCCGGACTGTTGACATAACACGGAACAGCAATATATCTTGTTGTCTCAATATGTACAGTGACAAGAGCATTAGCTACGGTCGTAACTGTTGCTACGGCCTCAGGCATTGCAACTCCATCTTTAGTCATCTGGATGACCGCAGTGCCAGCAGCTGTGGGATTAAGCGTAACGTCAAAACCAATCCGATACAAACCGGAAGCCTTAACATTGAACCCACTGGACTGCGCATTGATACACTTGCCTGTCGAGGTTACCTCTCCGCCAAGGATTGACAAAGTTGTAACTGCGTCTGTTACAGTCTGATTGCTGTTGGTGTAGGTTGTAGAACAGGATCTTACGTTGCAACCACAATTGTTACACATTCATATCCCCTCCTTAACAACCAGAGCAGCAACCTCCGCAGAACGGAGACATGCCAGCGTTGTAGGTAAAACCGTTCGGATACCGTACGACGTTGTTCATCTGCTGAGCCAACTGCAGCTGGGAAATCTGAGCCTGCTGTGCCGCGATTGTCTGCTCCAGCTGGTTCTTCTCCATTGCTGCGAACTTAGCATCGATGTTGGCGTTGATCGAGGCTGTGTTGATAGCCTGATTATAGTTTACACCGTCGATAGCTCGCTGTGTTGTACAGCAACACTGAGCCATCTGAGAAGACAGATCAGACTGAGCAGAGGATACCTGCTGAGCAAGATTTGCCTGGCTCAAAGCCACTTCCTTGCCAAGCTGACCTACATTTCTCTGCATCTCATAGCCAAGATTGCAAATACCGTTACCAAGGATCTGAGTCTGCTGCTGGTTCTGATCACTCAGTCGTCCAACCTGATTCTGCAGATCATTGAAGTTCATGGCACTGCACAGTCCGGCTTCAGTTACCGGATCGCCGTTACCGTTGGCATTTCGATTATTCCAGCCGCCCATTCCGAACATGAACAGAAACAGAATAATGATCCACCATGCGCCACCGCCAAAACCGTCGTAATCGTTGTTCTTGGACGCAGCCGCAATATCGGACAGAGAGTACGTGTTTTCCATAAATGTACCTTCTTTCATAGAATATATGTCATAGAGGTCTGCGCACTACCTCGCTAACACCTACTTAAAAAATGCCTGCATCAGTGAAGCCTGCTGTTTCAATTGCTCAAACTGAGCCTGAGACATTTGGCCATTTGCGAGCATTTGCTTTACAATAGCTTCTGGGTTCTTGCCCTGCATCGTTTTCTTGAATTCAGCGAACTGAGCCATCATTTGCATTGGATTGCTGCTGGCCATTGTTCCGCTGTTTTGGGTTGCGTTGCTTAGCATCGCGAGAACCGGATTCACTTGGTTCATAAATATACTCCTCCAATCTAGCTAATCTCTGCTCAATAGACGAGAGCATTGTCTGCTGCTGATCTTGATGCGGAGAAATATCGAATGCACTTACTGTTTTGTACCCAGCACCATCCGTTGAAGCCAGCCAAAGCACTGGAGCCGTTTCATCAAGCAGTAAAACCTGACTATTCGGACCCATTTGAAAGGCTTCGGCTCCGTTTCTGCCATTCACTTTCACAATATCGTAGTGCGGCAGTTGCTGGTTCTGGTAACTTGTGTTCATTCCGTTGCCAAAAGGCGACTGAAAAGGGTAATTTGGCATTCCATACATGGGGTTTTGCATAATATCCAGATCCTTTCCATTGTTTGTTGCCTACTTCTGGAGACTTTTGCCCAAGAATGTTTTTCAAAAATATCACTTCGGGGATTTTTTGAGGAGGCCGGCGATATG
>OGMB01000072.1_pt1 | contig 56260 bp, 54 predicted proteins | sample 1573001 | NCBI WGS metagenome assembly OGMB01 (sample SAMEA2581921, study PRJEB24529) | metagenome | biome: Human gut stool | place: China | collected 2011
TCAGCATGTCCGCCACCTGTGCCGCCTTATAGTGCCTTTTTTCGGTGGACAGTGTCATACTGATCCCTGCTTCTGTCCCGGAGCTGCTGCCGTCCTTCTCCACATAGCAGAGGTCTCTGGCGATGATCCCTTCACTCTTGAGCGCCTGTACCAGGCTTTTCCTCTTTTTCTCTTCCAGCGGACAATACCCCAGTTCCTCTCCTGCCACCCGTTCCATGATCCGGGCCACTTCCTGCAGATGGTCTCCCATGATCTGTCTGCTCTGCCACAGCATACATTTTTCCAGAATATTCTGCCTGTCCTCTCCTGTAATCTGTATCTCCTGCCGAAAGCTCTTCCCCAGTTCCTCAAAACTCTCCGCATATCCCATCAGTTTCTGTCTGCACAGCAGTGAGATCTGTGCACACTGTTCTCTCTCCAGCCGTTCCTGCTCCTTTTTCCCTATGATCATGGCATCCTCCCCTTTCTGTTTTCACGATTATAGGGCAGTTTTCCTCTTCCTTTTGTCAAATCGAGGGAGGGAAAGACTTCATTTTTTGCGACAAAAAAAGCAGGTTCACTGTTGAGAAACAGTTTCCCTGCTTAATTGTCTTCCTGAAAAAGGATCTCACCTTCGTATACCAGTCCCAGCTTATCCTTCGCCACCTCTTCCACATAAGCTTTCGTCTGAGTGTACTTACCGAATTCCTCGATCTGTTCCGCTCTGGTCTGCTCTGCTTCGATCTGCGCGCCAAGGCTTGCGATCTGGGTATCATAGCCCGCAATCTTCTGTTGTAATTCCACGCTCCGCACCGCAACGACCACCATGATCATCAACACGACCAGGGTCACCAGGAACATACTGAACCGGTTCTGGTGTCTCTTGCGGTAGGCTGCTTTTCTTCTTGCCATACGCGCATCTCCTTTTAATGAATATTTTAAGCATTTTCCTAAGTATAGTCAACTGCTTTTTCAGCCAATTTCCCGTTATCCGCAAGGCTTTCCGGATTGGGTGCAGAAGAGTATTCAGGCCCAGTGCCACATACTTTACAAAAAAGGGACTGATTGTCCTGTGATACAGGTACATTCCCGCCAATGCCCCCAGCACAGCAAACCATCGCAGGTTCCCGTTACTTTCATGAAACATCAGCAGAAAGACCTTTCCCGCACAGTAGATCCAGAATGCCAGATCTTCCAGAGATACCATGCTGGTACTGTGAGCAAACACTCTTCGCAGGATCCGCAGAATATCATACAGAAAAGTGATCCCCACACCCAGCAGAAAGGAATGCAGCAGAAAAACATTTTCATCCATCAGCGGAACAGCCTGCCCAGGAAGGATTCCTGTTTTTCTCCGGATGCTGCGGTATCCGAATATACAAGGCTGTCGATCCGGCCGTCAATATCCACTTCCCCCTTGTCTAATGTCAGGCGGTTCACATGGAGCTCGTTGCCACGAATCATCAGCATCCCCTGTTCCGTCTCCAGCAGGATCTCCCGCAGATCAAAGGAAAGGACGTCATTTACCCCATTCACGGTACATGTCCGTCTGTTGGTCATGGTCACTTTATGCATACGTCCTGTCGCGTTTAAATCTTCCATTCTCTCCATAGCCTCCCATCCTCCGCTCCTTCCGGAACCGGACTTACAATGTATTGTATGGGAAAATGTGGAAATTTATACATAGAGAACCTGATATTATATATAACGGAAAAGTTCTTTGGCTTCTTCTTTTTTCACGGTCTCCTGTACATCCAGGACCTCGACTTTTACTTCCTTGTTGCCGAAAGAGATGGAAATGATATCTCCCTCTTTGACATTGGCGGATGCCTTTGCCGGTTTATCATTGATCAGCACTCTGCCGCTGTCGCAGGCTTCATTAGCCACAGTACGGCGCTTGATCAGTCGGGATACCTTCAAATATTTGTCTAATCTCATGCTTTTAACCTCACGATCATCCGTTTCTGAAAAACAAAAGAGACCCGAAAGGTTGTCCTATCGAGTCTCTGAAAATTCAGCTTCTATTATGCGTTCAGCATATCCTTTAATGCCTTACCAGCCTTGAACTTAGGAGCCTTGGAAGCAGCGATCTTCATAGGTGCGCCGCTCTGAGGATTTCTACCCTCTCTAGCTGCTCTGCTGGATACTTCGAAAGTACCGAAGCCAACTAACTGAACCTTACCATCCTTCTTTAACTCTTCAGCAACAACATCGGTGAATGCCTTTAATGCCTTCTCTGCGTCCTTCTTGGAAAGACCTGCCTGATCAGCCATAGCTGCAACTAATTCTGTTTTGTTCATATTGAACTCCTCCTGTAATGAGTTTTCGTTATTAATTTTACGCTCGAAAATAGTTCTTTTGAAACGTCTATACATATATATATCTGTTTTTATCCCTTTTGTCAAGGTTTTTCCGCATATTTACGGCATTTCTTCCCCTCCCGGAAAGGATCATTCTGTCGATGAAGAGCTGGCCGTCAGGTCTACAAATGAGTAGGATACATCCTTTTCTTCTTCATCCACCTGTACCGTATAACTTCTGGTTTCATAACCGGATTTTCGCAGGGTGATCACATGACTTCCTGAGGTCTTCTTAAAACTGCAGGGGGAAATTCCCACATAGTTGCCGTCCAGATATACCTCCACATTTTCCGGAGCATCAATATGCACGCGGTAATAGGTCGTAGTCGTATCTGCGGTGGAGGTAGATTCCGTTGCGGAAGAGCTGGAAGAACTGCTGCTTTCCGTACTGTCTTTACTGTCGGAGTCCGCCTTATCCAGCTGGACATCCACTCCTGCGGATTCCTGCCCCACCCTGAGATACTGTGTGAGCGACTTATAGCCGTCCGCCTTCGCTATGATCTGATGAATACCGTATTCCAGCGTGACCGGCTGGGAAGCATCCACCTGACTTCCATCGATATACAATTCTGCATCGGAAGGATTCATGGAAAACAGCACCATACCGTACTGTGCCTCTGCCACTTCCAGATCACCGATATCCAGTGTTGTTTCCTCGTTGCGGTTGATCACGACATTTTTCGTGCCACCACCGCCGTTATAGCTGATATCTACCTGATAGCTTCCCTCCGGCACCGTCACCAGCATGTCCTCTGTGATCCGCACGATCTGTGTCTGGCCGATTTCCAGCCAGCCGCCCACAAAGTTCTCATCGTTGACCAGTCTGAGGTATCCATGGCCTTTTTCCACTGTTACGCTGAGCACTGTGCTGTCAATGCCGTGAAACGTCAGAATATCCGCCGGATTCAGATCCATTTTTTCAATGCTGTGTCCCTGGGAAAAATACTGGGTATCCCTGGACAACTGGAACACCTCTTCCCCGATGGCCACCTCATTTCGCACGGTATTCATCTCGTAGTGCTCCACATCGTCATACTGCCATGCTGTCTGCGCCAGCTGCATGGAGGTCAGATGCTTCTGACTTTTCAAAAAAGTCACATCCACGATGTCCCCCTCCTGCAGCTGACTCAGGGAAATTGCCTTTCCATATTTATCTGCGAACCGCGTTGTTCCGTCCATGGACAGCGTGTAACGTTTGCCCAGATCCAGATTTAACAGTGTGACAGTGTTGTCAACATTATTGATATCCACCAGTACCGCCGTATCTGCGGAATCATAGCTGTCCGGATTGGTGACAACAAAGCCGGTATCTATCCGCTCTGCCTGTGCCGTTGGCGCAGGTGTTGCCGCCGTCCCGGAGGATGCTGCCTGCCCGCAGCCAGCAAATGACATTACTGTCACAAGCAAAAGACTTACTACTATTTGTTTTGTCTTCGAATACCTTTTGTCTCCGAGTCTTCTCAACGTTTTTGCTTCTCCTTTGTCTCCTGACGCTGCGATCCTGCCGCAACGTCTCTTCCGTTGTCTGCCGTTCATTGCCCGGCTTTTATCTTTGCAGCAGTTTCAGGAATTTCTTTCTGGCCGTTTCCTGTTCCAGCAGGCGATCCAGTTTCTCCTGATTCTTCTCCGGGATCCAGGCCTTGCCGGAATTATAATAAAAGTTTACGATCTTCCACAATTTCTCAGGATAGGACAGGCGATAGACCAGATCCTGTCTCTCATAGGGCTTTAACGGTCTGACACTTTCATAAGCCGCCAGAAGCACTCTGCCCCATTCGGCATCCCATTCACTTTTTTCCAAAAGCTTTCGCAACAGCAGATACAGGTCTCTCACCGGCCCGTCTGCCTGACATTTTTCGAAGTTTACCAGGAAAAATCCACGGTCCTGCCGCAGAATATTATGATATTGGTAATCTCCGTGGCAGAAACACAGCGGTACTTCCTCTCCGCTGTCGGAGGCAGCCAGCTCGATCTCTTTCCATTCTTCACACAGTTGTCTTGCTTCCTCTAAAAAAGGATCAATCACTGCAGACAACCGGATCTCGAACCAGGTCTTCTGGCTGCGCTGTTTCAAGAACCTGCGGGCTCTCTTGAGCTCCCGGTTATGCTTCTCATAGTCCCGGCTGGGGAGATATCTCTCTATGACCGGTGCCGGTGTCTCCTCCACCTCCGGAAATACCGGTGTAAATTCCAGATCACCGTGCAGTCTCGCCAGAAGCCGCATGGCTTCCATACATTCTTCCCTGTCACGGATATTACATTCTCGGCCTTCCCACCAGGTCTTCAGAATATATCTGACACCGTCCCGGTCTGTCACCGATAACGCGCCTTCCTTTGTGGCAAGCAATCGCTCCGCAGGAACGGTTCCCCGTTCCTCCAGGTGCTTCAGGACCTGCTCCTGCAGACGCAGTTGTTCCTCTCTTCCGGTATATTCCTTGAAGATCAGGCAGCCCTGCTGTGTATCGCACAGAATCGCTCCCCTTCCTTTTCGGGTACGCAATACTTCTATCTCATACTGCTCCAGCAGTGCCACTGCTCTGTCATTCACTTACAATCCCTCCTAAGATACGTCCTTAACCGTTTTCCGGTTCCTACGCTATCTTATGAGGAAAGCCTGTAAAGTATGCTCAATCTTTGTCTGCCGACAGTTCCTTTACCTTTTCCAGCAGCTGTTCTCTGGTATTCTGCTCGGGATGTTCCAATACCAGTTCCAGCAGCTGTTGCAGCATCTCTCCCAGCTCTCTGCCCGGTTTCATACCGGTGTCGATCAGATCCCTGCCGGTGACCGCCAGTGTTTTCAGGGAGACGCACTGCTTCTTTTCCAGCATTTCCTGATACAGTTTCTTCCAGAGTTCGAGATTCTCCAGTTTTTCTGTTCTCAGGTAATCGCTCTGTGCCAGAATATCTGCCCGTTTCACCGGGAACAGCAGCGGGAAAATATCTTCCCCGATCTTATTCACCGCCCGGCGGACAATCCGCAGATCCGGTATCACATCATTGCCATAATCATGGTATCTCACCAGACGGGTGACCACCGCAACGGTATCATTATCAAATCGCAGTCTCCTCAGAATCTTCCGCGCCATCTCTTCTCCCACCGCCGGATGTCCGTAAAAATGAGTGATTCCGTCTTCATCCACAGTAAGTGTGGCCGGCTTGCCGATGTCATGGAGCAGCATGGCATAACGCAGATTCTTGTCCGGCCCGATCTCCATAAGTGCATGTAATGTATGCTCACCCACATTGTATTTATGATGCTTGTGCTTCTGCGGTGTCTCCATCATGGCATCGAATTCCGGTAGGATCACCTTGGTGACACCCATGTCATAAGCTTCTCTGAGAGTGTCGGGATGAGGGGACACCAACAGTTTAGTCAGTTCCACCTGAATCCGCTCCGCACTGATCTTCTGCAGGGTCGGTGCCAGCTTCCGGATTGCCGCCTCAGTATCTTCGTGGATCTCGTAGCCCAGCTGGGCTGAAAAACGAATTGCCCGCATGATCCGCAGGGCATCTTCTCCAAAACGTTCTTCCGGGTTGCCTACGCATCGGATCAGCTTCGCCTCGATGTCTTTTAATCCGCCGAAAATGTCGATCAGGCCTTCCGTTTCATTATAAGCCATGGCATTGATGGTAAAATCCCGGCGTTTCAGGTCCTCCTCCAGGTTCGGAGTAAACGTCACTTCTTTGGGATGTCGGCTGTCTTCGTATTTTCCATCCACACGGTAGGTCGTAACCTCAAAGCCTTCCTTGTCCAGCATGACGGTTACGGTGCCATGCTGGATTCCGGTGTCGATGGTGCGACGAAACAGCTGCTTTACCTGCTCCGGTCTCGCCGAGGTGGTGATATCCCAGTCCTCCGGGGTTCTCCCCAGAATGGAATCCCGCACGCAGCCGCCTACCACATAGGCTTCGAATCCGGCCGCCTGAATAGTTTCTATAATATATTTTGCCTTATCGGGTATCTGTATCTGAATCATACTTCCCTTTCATTCCTGTTCCTTGTCACCTTAAGCTTCCGGTTTCATGATGAACTTATCGATGACTTCCACCAGTCCGTCTTCATCGTTGGTGCCGGTGATATAGTCCGCCGCATCCTTGACCGCCGGCTGGGCATTCCCCATTGCTACGCCGGTTCCCGCATATTCGATCATGGAGATGTCGTTGTAACCGTCCCCGCAGCAGATCGCATTCTCTCTGGTCAGTCCCATGCCTTCCAGCATATGATCCAAAGAGGTGGCTTTGTTCACATCTTTCGGCATGATCTCGATGAAATAGGGTTCGGAACGGTAGATGCTTGCCACATCGCTGTATTTTTCCTGCAGCTGTTTTTCCAGAGCAGGGGCGATCTCTTCCGGTGCCGTCATCAGGCACTTGTTAATGTCGAAATTCACGTAATTTACAAAATCAGGTACGACCTTAATGGGAATCTTATTGATCTTAGCCTCCCATTCCACATACTTGTCCGGTTCAAAAGCGGAAATCACGCCTTCTCCCTGATAAGTGATCAGTCCGCAGCCGTTTGCCTTGGCGAATTCATACAATCTGGGCACGATAGACAGGGGCAGTGTTCTCTGGTACACTACCTCGCCGGTCTTGCAATCCACAATACGTGCTCCGTTAAAGGACAGGAGGTAGCCACCGTATTTTTTCAATTCCAGTTCTTCCTCACAGCCTCTCATGCCGGGAGTCGGACGGCCGGAAGCCAGAATGACCTTATGGCCATGCTGCAAAATATTCCAGATTCCTTTTCTGGTGACTTCCGTGATTTCTTTTTTTGAATTGGTCAGTGTTCCATCAATATCTAATACCAGAACCTTTTCCTGCATTTCTTCTCTCCTATAACCTAACAGTACCTGTCTCTTCTGCTTGTGCAGTGAAACAGGTACTTGTCTGTTGTCTATGTTCTGTTCCTGAGCAAGCTTTACTGTGCCTGTGTTGCGGTCTCTTCGGTAGCAGCAGTCTGCTCCTCGGTGATCTCCTGAGTCTCTGCTGCAGTCTCAGCGGCTGCTGATTCCTCTGCCTGCGCCTTCAGGTAATTCAGCTTACCCTTGGGATCCTCTACGGTAATATCTGCGGTGATGTCTTCGATATACTGGGACATTGCCTGGGATACCAGAGTATTTTTGATATTGATCTTCCACTCGGGCTGATCCTGTCCGATGTAGTAAAGTACATAGGTGGTATCGCTGACAGTGATGGCTACGGTATCTCCTGCCTGACGGCTGTTGTCGAAGATCCAGTTGCTCAGCTCCTCTGTCATACCGGTCTTGGTCACCTGCTCGAACAGACCGCCGTTTTCTACTGCAGAAGTATCCTGTGTATACTTCTTGCACAATTCTGCGAAGCTGTCCTCGGTAGCTGCACCGCTCTTCCACTCCTCCAGGATCTCTTCACCGGTCTTATCCTCGGTGGGAATAATCACACGTACATCTGCGGAAGGAGTCTCATCCAGATATCTCTTCTCAAATGCCACGGCATAGTAGCAATGGCTGTTGTCGTTAGTAATGACGGTGGTGTCTCCTGCCTTTCTGGCATCATCAAACAGCCAGTCGGAGATCAGGTAGTTCACGGAAGACTTCTTCTCATTCTCGTGTGCTTCGCCGTCTTTTGCCACGGTCTTCTCCGCATCATCTGCCAGTACCTTCGCATCTTCCATTGCCTTGGCGATCTCAGCATCGGAAGGCTGGTAAGCGGTATCCTGTGTGGTATCGGTGGTTGCCGTTCCGTCAGTATCAGCATCGGGTGCAGTGGTTGCTTCTACGGGATCTGCCAGTTCGGTAGGCTCGGTGGGCAGATCAGCTTCGATCGTGGTCAGGCGGTAGTCTACGGAATCGTAGGTTGCCTTATTTTCCTCATAATAGCTCTGGATCTCATCATCACTGGGAGCATTGTCCTCCTGCAGCTTCTGATAATAAGCATTCATGACCATATCATTCTTCACATACTGCTCAATACGGCTCATGGTTGCATATGCACCGTAAATAGAACGTATATATTCCTTCTCGGAGATGCCTGCGGATGCAGCGGAAGTCTTGATGGTCTCCTTAAAGGTGTTGTACTCATCGGTAGTATCGTAGGTGAAGCCCTCTGCATCGGCTGCTGTCTTCATGGCCTTGGACTGCTTCAGATTCTCAACGGCCATCTGCTCGAAATAATCCTGCCAGCTCAGGGTATCGGAATACATCTGTGTGGACAGGTCTTTGGAAGTATCCAGTCCGAAGTATGTCAGATAGCTGCCGTACTGGGTGATATAATTGTTCTTGGTCAGGTTGTATTGGTAATCGAACTCTACCTTGTTTACAGCTTCTCCATTGACCACCACATAGGTCTCATGAGTTGCCAGATAGGTACGAATGGGGAAAGATGCTACCAGACATACCAGAGCCACAAGCACTACGATGCCGATGGCCGTGCTGATGCGCTCTTCCTTTTTCTCCTTTTCCTTCTCCTCTTTACGCTTCTGTACCTTACGGTCATATTTGGTCATGACCTTCTGTTCTGTTTGTTCTTTATTTTCTGTAACTTTTTCATTCTTAGACATTGCTTACATGTCTCCTTCCTGGTGTCTTAAGTCCCAATGACTCCTTATTTTACCGTATTTCTGCGGAAAAAGAAAGCTATTTCACATATTTTTCAAGTTTTTCCACGATATTTTTCACACATCCGGGCTCAAAAGGACTGTCCAGTCCGACTTCTTTGATCATATTAGTGTAAAAATCACTGGCGGACAGCCTGCACAGCTTCAGATAGCTCTTCCACGCCTCTGTAAAATCGGCATCCATCTTCACCTTGTACTGTAGTGCGCAGGTCTGTGCCAGACAATAATCGATATAATACAGAGGGTAGTCGTAAATGTGCAGCTGCTTCTGCCAGAAGCCTCCCTGTCCGAAGAAAGGATCTCCCTCGTAATCCAGGTGGGGCTTGTACTCCCGTTCCAGACGGCTCCATGCCTGCTTTCTCTCGGCCGGGGTCAGCTCCGGATGCTCATAGACGATATGCTGGAACTCATCCACCATACAGCCGTAAGGAATAAACGCAGCCGCATCCTCCAGATGCATTTCCACGTAATCCTGCGCTCTGTCGCCGAAGAACAGGTTCATCCACTTTTCCGTGAAAAATTCCATGGACATGGAATGGATCTCTGCAGTCTCCATGCCGATATCCGCATGCTCTCTGATAGGATCCTGTGCAGCGAGATACCCCTGAAACGCATGACCACACTCATGCGTGATGACGTCCACATCACCGCTGGTACCGTTAAAGTTAGCGAAGATAAACGGTGCATGGTAGAGAGGCAGATAGGTCATGTAACCTCCCGCCTTCTTCGTCTTGCGCCCCAGGACATCAAATAACTGGTTCTCCATCATGAAATCAAAAAATTCCGCAGTCTCCGTGGACAGCTCACGGTACATCTTCTGTCCGGCTGCCATGATCTCTTCGGGGGTTCCGGTGGGTGCCGGGTTGCCATCCTTGAAATATACCTGCTCGTCGATATAGCTGAGCTTTTCCAGTTCCAGACGCTGTCTTCTGCGGTCATGCAGTTTTTCCGCGAAGGGTACAAAATACTCTTTGATCTGCTGACGGAAAGCCTCTACCTCGTCCTTACCATAGCAGTTACGATTCATACGGTAATAGCCCAGTTCCAGATAATTTTCATATCCCATGGCTCTGGCCTGCGCGGTACGGTTTTTCACCAGTTTATCGTAGATGGTATCCAGCTGTTCCTCATTTTCCAGGAAAAATGCGCTCATCTTCTCCCATGCCTGTCTGCGGACATTGCGGTCACAATTCACCAGATAGGGCCGTAACAGGGACAGATTCAGTTCCCTGCCGTCGAAGTCGATCTTCGCACCGGCGATGAGCTTATCATACTCCATAGTCAGGGAATTCTCCTCCTGCATCAGCGGGATCAACGCCTCGCTCATGGACTTCTGTGCCAGCTCCATATTCTTGAACGCTACCGGACCGATCTTCTCCTCCAGATAAGCTCTGTAGGGGGATTCATATAATTTCTTCTGATAAGCCAGCACCAGATTGCTGAATACCGGTCCCTGCTCATCGTAGTATTTATGCTCTTCCTCGTAGAATTTATCGGAAGTATCGATGTCGAAGCGGATATTCGCGATCGTCATCAGCGTCATGACACGGTCCGTCAGCGCATAGTACTTCTGATGCACCTCGAACTGCTCCTCCCCGCTCTTCGCCGCATCCAGCTCCCGGATCAGTTCTCCCATCTCTTCCTGCACTTTGGCAAAATCTATTCTCTCGTAAGGCATGTCCTGAAATTTCATAATTATAGTAACCCTCTCTTTCTGTGTCCTTAGGAATCTATACTGCTTATCTTACCCCAAAATGCCGGGAAAGTAAAACTTTAGAAGCGTTCTGTAACATTTTTCTGGATTTTTTGTAGCCTTTTTGTAACATTTTTCAGGCTTGCCAATAAGGAATCCCCATGATATGGTGGTATTAGAAGTAATTTTTCTTCTTTCAAAAATTCTTATAGACCCGTCAGTGGTCAAAGTTTCCCTTATTACCGCAATTTCAAAAATTAATTATTATAGCACTTATTGTTGACGTTTGAGAAATAAGCAAAGCCTTGGCATATATGCATGATTGGCTGGAAAGGAATAATTCATGAAAAAATATAAAAATTTTGACGAATTACGTTTCCGAGGAAGACCGGGAAATCATAAACCTCGAAGTGAAATTAATCGGCAAAATGATAGAAGCCCGCGAAAAGCAGGGATTAACCCAACGAGATCTTGCAAAAATCAGTGGGGTAAAACAGCCTGCCATTGCAAGAATAGAATCTCTACGCTCTACACCACAATTGGACACTCTTTTAAAGGTGTTGATTCCTCTTGGCTATTCTCTGGAAATTATTTCTTTGCAAAAGGAAAATTAACGCAACAGCATAGAACAAATTTGTTCTATAACTAATATTTCCTGCACTTGTCAAGACTGAATCTCTGTGGTATGGTGATAGTAGAAATATTTTTATTTCTTTCAAAAATTCTTATAGACCCATCAGTGGTCAAAGTTTCCCTTATTATTTATTTTATATGGAAAATATTTGTTTTTTGTATTGTTTTATTTTATTTTTACATTCATTTTGCAACAGAAAGGAGATTTATGGAGTTAAAGCAAAATAATATGACCAGCAACTATTTTTCGGAGGAATATTTGATGAATACTGTGTCAAGATTCTGGAAAAATTTTGTTGCGGAAGAATTTTCATATGGAAATGCGGTAGCGGCTGCGCCGGGGAATGTGGCTGTGGCAATACCAGCTTCCGGAAAGCGAAATTATAAGGATCTGGTGTTCCGGAAAATATTTCATGACAAGGAGAAGCTGCTCTCGCTGTACAATGCGCTGAATCACTCGCATTATGAAGATCCGGAGCTACTGCATATTACAACTTTGGAAAATGCGGTTTACCTAAGCTTGCAGAACGACCTGTCATTTGTGGTGGATTTTGATCTATGGTTTTTTGAGCACCAATCCACCTTGAATCCCAATATGCCGTATCGTTTTTTATTGTATCTTGCAAGTGAATATTCGAAGCTGAACACGGATGACCTGCTTTACTCCAACAAGTTACAGATGCTGGATACTCCGCATTTCGTAGTGTTTTATAACGGGACGGATCCTCTCCCGGAATACAGCACCCTGAAGCTGTCCAGTGCCTACCGGAATAAGGAAGAGACTCCTCAGCTTGAATTACAGGTACAGGTAATCAATATCAATCTCGGGTTCAACGCCGAGCTGATGGATGCCTGCCAGATTTTAAAGGAGTATGCCCAGTTCGTCGCAGAAGTCCGCGAGCAGACAAAAGTGTATCCAAATCGACAAGCTATCGTTCAGGCAGTGGATGTGTGTATTAAGAAAGATATTTTGAAGGAATTTTTACTTGAGAATAAGAAGGAGGTTATTGATATGGTGTTTTTCGAATATGACGCTGAGGCGGAAAAGAGAGTCATTTATAAGGATGGAAAAGAAGATGGGAAAGAAGAGGGAAAAGCAGAGGAAATTGTTCGTTTATGTAAAAAATTTCATGTATCAAAGGAAGATACGATCCGGGAAATAGAAACCGAGCTTTCTATTTCTACACAGGCAGCCATGGATTACTATGATAATTTTTCGAAGGAATTGGAAAGGAAATCTTTGGATGATCAAAAGGCCTTATAAGAACCCAAAAAGGGCAGCCCGTCATGGACTGCCCTTTGGTTCTTACATAACGCTTACAGATATGGCTCGTTCCTCTGAGGAAACAACCTGATCTCAGCTTAAGCTTACTGTAACAGAGACAGTACGCCCTGGTTGGACTGGTTAGCCTGAGCCAGCATAGCCTGACCTGCCTGAGACAGGATGTTGTTGTTGGAGTACTTAACCATCTCAGTAGCCATATCGGTATCACGGATCTGGCTCTCTGCGCTGGTGGTATTCTCAACTACGTTGTCGAGGTTGTTGATGGTGTGCTCCAGACGGTTCTGGACAGCACCAAGTGCGGAACGCTGGGTGGATACCTTCTGGATAGCTTCCTTGATGGTATCAATAGCGGAAAGTGCATTGGTATCATCAGTTCCGTCAACCTTCAGACCATTTACACCAAGACCCTTAGCAGACATAGCATCAATGCTCAGAGTGATCTGGTTATTGGAAGTAGCATCAGCACCAACATGTAAAGTCAGAGACAATGCTGCCGTCTTATCCTGTAACGCACTCACATTAGTATCTACTAAGGTCGTTTTATTGCCTACTGCATCATATACATCCGGTGCATCGGCTCTAACAGATGCTGTGGTTGCATTATTTTCTGTTTTTGCGCTATAATATTTAGCCAAAGAATTAGCAGAGATTGCGTTGCCATCTTTGTCATAATATTTAGCCTCCGCTTTTGTAGACTGAGATGCTGTTATAGAAGTAGCAATTACCGTACCGGAAACATCACTACCTTCTGCATCAGCTGTTGCATCAGTAAAGTTTTTAGCTGCACTAACTGCAAATTCGCCTAAGGCATTTCCTTCCTTATCTGATACTACGAATGTGCCAGCAGCATTTTTCTTCTCTGTAACAACAAACTTATCTGCTGCAGATCCTGTAAGTTCAAAAGAATACTCTTTTTTTTCTGCTCCGGCTCCTGCTCCGGCTCCTTTATCCCATACAGACTTTACACCAATTTTAATACCCTGATCACGTAATGCCATTAACAGTTCATTTTCTTCATCTTGCACTTTCTGGCTATGAGTTCCGGCTTTATTAGAGCTTGTATACGTAGCTGTTAACTCGGATGCTCCGCTCTTGCTCATTGTAGCTGCTCCATCCTGTTTTGTTGCATAATTTCCATAGCTATAGGTATATTCTTTATCCAAGCTCTTATCACCCTTCAGCAGATAGGTCTCGTTGAACTTGGTTGTTTCAGATACACGGTCGATTTCAGTGGTCAGCTGATCAATCTCGTTCTGGATGTAGCTTCTGTCGTCTTCAGAGTTCGTACCATTAGCTGCTTTTACTGCCAGCTCATTCATTCTCTGTAACATATCCTGAACTTCGTTCAGGGCACCTTCAGCGGTCTGTACAGTAGAGATACCGTCCTGTGCATTGCTGGAAGCCTGTGTCAGACCTCTGATCTGCTTTCTCATCTTCTCACTGATGGACAGGCCTGCTGCATCATCAGCTGCACGGTTGATCTTGTAACCGGAAGACAGTTTCTCGGTGGACTTTGCCTGAGAAGCGGTGGTTAAGCCTAACATTCTGTTAGAGTTCATAGCTGTAAGATTGTGTTGTACTACCATAATATTTACCTCCTTGTATTACTGCCCAATTCCTTTTGCGGCAGTGTGCGTATCTGTATTGTTATTGAGAAATCCTTTTCTCCCAGATACTTGTTTTTAGTTTTTATAGTAACCGGAGTAGGAGCTTCCCTGTCGGGCCCTGACAGAGCCGCTCTTCCTCCGGTTATTACCATATGAAATTATTTGTCCGCATTTCCCTTTGTGATGATCACATTTGACTTCTTGCGGTACTTCTCCGGGTGCTCTTCTTCCGCATAATATTTAGGAAGCTTCGCTCTCTCCTCCGGATCTGTGATCTGGTTCTCTAATACCGTACTCCGCACGATGTTCACCTCTTTCGGTGCATCGATCATAATACGGAGATGGTTCTTGGTTCCTCCCAGGAAGACGATCTTAATATTGTCATTGATCATCAGGTATTCTTCCGGACTAACGGTCAGACGCAGCATATTGATAACCTCCTTGTTTTAATTCAGCCTTCCTTGCCTGCTGGTTTGCACTGATGCAACATTTTATTATGGAATGTTGCATTATCCTAATTCATTTATTCTTTCAAGGAGGCCATTATGAGCACGACACAACCTATCCGCAGCAAACAGCTTTTACACGATTTCAAAGATTACTACCTTACCAAACAGCCCAACTCCCGGAATTACACTCTCATCCTGATCGGTCTGAACACTGCTCTCCGCATCAACGACATCCTTCATCTCACCTGGGGAGATGTCTATTGCACAGGACACAGCCGCTTTTACACCCATCTCCTCATCACGGAGAAAAAAACGGAAAAAGAAACCAGAATCCTGATCAACAGAGAACTTCAGAAAACATTACTGTCCTACCGGAAAACACAGCCTTCCATAGCCGACACAGACTACCTCTTCCCCAGCCCCAGAAAAGCCGAATCCCCACTCTCCCGATATCAGGCCTACCGCATTGTCCGCAAAGCTGCCGAGGCCGTAGGAATCGAAGATGTGATCCGGTGTCACTCTCTGCGGAAGACCTTCGGCTATCATGCGTGGAAAATGGGAACACCTCCCGCCCTGCTGATGGAGATTTACAATCATTCTTCTTTTCAGATCACAAAACATTATCTGGGAATTGAACAGGATGACAAAGATGCCGTATTCCGCAATATACAGCTATGATATGTGCTACTTTAAATCAGCATGGCGATATGAATAATACGATATGACGATTTTTATAAAAAAGACTAAAGTTTTCACATGGTCAGCCGAAATATGTAGTGCAAGATAAAATGCAACATTCCATAATAGAATGTTGCATTTTTCTATTTTAATCCTTTCATTTCTGTGGTATTCTTTTAAAGACTGCATATCGCTATTTTTCGACAAATACTTTCCTTTTTTGAAACATATACAGTCAGAATCAGGAGTACACATGAAAAGCTTTATATGTGAAATGTTCTATAAGCAGCGGGCGGCATTCGAACAAAGCTGCGCTTCCAGGGGGAAAGAATATCCTCTTCCGGAAGACGTTTTCCTACAATCGGATATTTTCTATGACGAGAAGCATGTTCCGGCACATCGTCTGGATGTCCACCGTCCCAGGGGACGGGACGGAGAGATTCTTCCGGTCATCATCAATGTACATGGCGGAGGCCTCCTCATGGGAAATAAAGAGTTCAACCGTCCCTTTTGTGCCTCCCTTTGTGAGGCGGGGTATCTGGTATTCAGCATTGAGTACCGGCTGATACCGGACTGTCTCTTCTATGATCAGCTGGCTGACCTGCATCTGGCACTGGATTTTATCCGGGATCATCTGACGGAATACGGCGGTGACATTTCTCACATATATGCCTGCGGCGACAGCGGCGGTGCCTGTCTGTTGACTTATGGAATCGCCATGCAGCGAAGCACTGCACTGGCACAGGCTGCCGGAGTAACCCCTTCTGACCTGCCAGTCCGGGCACTTGGCCTGGTCAGCAGTATGTTCTATACGAACCGCCTGGATCAGATCGGACTTTTCCTCCCCAGATATCTCTACGGCCGGCATTATAAAAAAAGTGCTTTTGCCCCCTATGTATCTCCGGAGCACCCGGACATCGTGACCAGCCTGCCACCCAGTCTCCTGATCACCAGTGACAACGATAATCTTCAGAGTTATACTCTGAATTTTGAAAAGGCTCTGCGCAGACATCAGATGCCCCATAAACTGATCAACTACCCGAAGGATCCCCGCCTGACCCATGCGTTCAGCGCTTTTTACCCGGAGTTTCCGGAAAGCAGGGAAGTGATCCACCATTTGATTCACTTTTTTGAACACACCGGGGAAGATTGTAAAGGAGGAAATGCTCAATGACATACGATGAAAATGTCTTCAAAGAAAAGGCCAATCGCAAGGCCCGTAAGATTTGGATTGTTTTTGCGATTTTACTGAGTGCCAACTATGGCTCCGATGCTTCCGGCGGGTTATACCCCACCACTTCTTACCTTATTTTCCTGGCATTGTGCTGGCTGCCTCTGATCTTTGGCGAAGTGCTGTTACGTGTAAAGGGCTGGGCAACGGAGCTCTACCGCTACGATCTGGTCATCGGTTACGGCATCTTCTATACCTTTGTCATATGCACCACGGAGTCACCGATCGCATTCACTTACATCCTTCCGGTGACAAGTTTACTGGTCCTGTATAAGAACCGGAAATTCATGATCAACTGTGGTATCGTCAACTCTCTGATCATTGTGGGTGCTGCCGTCTACCGCTACATGTTAGGCTTTAACAGTGCTTCTGACATGAAGAATTACCAGCTGCAGCTGTCCTGTATCATCCTGTGTTACATCTGCTATGTCATGTCCATCCGCCATCTGAACGAGTCCGACGGTGCCATGACCGACAGTATCAAAGCTGATCTGCACAGAGTGGTGACCACCGTAGAGCAGGTCAAGACTTCCAGTAACGTCATTTTGGACGGCATCACTGTCGTAAGAGAACTGGCTTCCGAGAATAAGCACGGTTCCGATATGGTCATGCTGGGTATGAATGAATTGACAGATAATAACCATATGCTGCAGGATCGGACGACCTCTTCCACACAGATGACTTCCGACATCCGTGCCCAGGTGGAAAATGTTGTGGCACTCATCAGCGAAATGGTATCTCTGGTAGGGAAAACCGAATCCCATTCCAGTGTCAGTGCAAAAGATCTGCAAAGTTTGGTAAGCACTGCCACCACGATGTCAGAGCTTTCTACGGAGCTGGAAAATGTCCTGCAGAATTTCCAGCAGGAATTTGGCATGGTGAAGCAGGAGACCGGTACCATCGAAAAAATTACAAATCAGACGAACCTGCTGGCCTTAAACGCTTCCATCGAAGCAGCCAGAGCCGGTGAGGCAGGCAAGGGCTTCGCTGTCGTTGCTGAACAGATCCGTACCTTAAGTACCGAAACCCATGCTTCCTCCGGACAGATCAGAGAAGCTCTGTCCCGTCTGGATGCTACTTCCGCTAAGATGACCGCTTCCATTGAAGAGACCTTGAAGCTGATCCAGATTACCCTGGAAAAGGTAACGCATACCGGTGAAAATGTAAATCAGATCGCATCTGATTCCGCACAGCTCGGCAGACATATTCAGGTAGTTGATAATGCAATTAAAGAAGTCGAAAGCTCCAATACCCAGCTGGTATCCAATATGGAACAGGTATCCAACATCGTGGAGACCATCACCGGCTGTATTGCACACTCCAGCCAGACCAGTGAACGTATGCTCAGTAAATATGAAGAGACCGCTGCCAATATCAATACCATTGAAGATGTCATGGAGAACATGATGTGTGATCTGGGTATCGGCGGCTTCATGGGTATCGAAGATATCCGGCCCGGCATGAAGATCGATCTGAAATTAGCCGGTCAGGGAGATACGGAATACCTTGGAGAACTGATCGAACAGATTCCGGAAGGTCTGCTGGTATCCTGTCAGAAGGAGCTTGCACTCACCGATACCGCTTCCTGTACCTTACAGATCACCGCAGGTAATATCCTGTATTGTTGGGACAAGGCAGTCATCTCTCCCGCTCCTGAAAAGGGTGCTCATGCCTTCAAAATCATCATTAATACCAGACCCAGGATCAATAACCGCCGTAAATACCCCCGTATGGATCTGGACAATGCCTGCACCATTAAGTTCAAAAATTCCGACACGGAATATGCAGCTACCATGGATAATATCAGTGCCAACGGCTTTGCTTTCCTGGCGACAGACAATATTTTCACCCAGAGTAAGAATGCCTCGGTCACTGTCACTATCCATGATTTCGCCCTCCCGGATCACAATGTGTTGGAAGGACGTATCATCCGCTGCTCCGATGATAACGGTCTGTTCATCGTAGGCTGCCAGATGCCGGAGGATAACTTCTATATTCTGGAATATGTAGAGAAAAATCTGGAAAGTAAGAAATAGTCAAATACAAAAGGGTGCCGCTGTGCGGCACCCTTTCTTGTTTGGTTTTATAGTTTCATCTACGGCTTCAGGAGCCGGGCGATCAGACCCTCGACCTCCTGGAGCTGTTCTTTTGTGCTCTCCTTGTGGCTTTCCTTGCGGTACTTCGAAGGGGACATTCCCTTCATGGCGTGAAAGGCCTTGGTAAATACCAGGGCATCACTGTATCCGCAGGACAATGCAATACTCTCGATAGGATAATTCGTGGAGTCCAGAAGCTCTCTCGCCTTGGTAATACGGAAGGTAGTAAGGAACTGCTGGGGAGACATCCCCAGATAGTTCTGGAACAGCGTATATAAATAGCTGCGGTTGATACACACATAGTCCGCCACATCCGTGACCTTGATGGGGTTACAGTAGTTGCTCTGGATAAAGGAGACCGCTTTTTTCACATACTGGTTCCCCTTATCCTCTTCCTCTCTTGCCACCACACCGGCGCTGTCGGCGATCACCGACAGAAATACTCCCAGCAGTCCGTTCCGGCGCAGATCATCCGCAATGCCAAAGGTATTATGCTCCATCATATCCCGGACAATGGAATACAGTTCCTCCGATTTATCACAGGAAAAAATAGGATGCCGGTCCGACAGTCCCATGCTGTGTAAATATTCTTCTGCCCGGCTTCCGGCGAACCCCACCCACAGGTAACTCCAGGGATCCTTTGCATCTGCCTGATAAAAAGCCAGTTCATTGGGCTGGATCAGGAAACCGTAACCCGCCTCCAGCCGGTATTCCTTGTCGTGAAACCGGAAATGTCCCTTGCCACTTAGGACATAGTGGATCAGGTAATGTGGCTTGGAAGCCGGTCCGAAGCTGTGCAGCGGTGCCGTCTGGGAGCATCCGCAGCAGTTCACATACAGACTTCCTGTTTTATCATTGACAAAATCCAGTTTAAATGCTTTTTCCATGATCGGACCGTTTCCTTTCCGCGTTACCGCTCTCTCATCTAATTCACGAGAATCTCACCGTTTTCATCAAATTCCACACCGAAATCCCTGCTGTATTCATTCATACGCTGCAAAATTCTCTTCTTATCCTCACCTGCTGCCGGAGTAGGCTTAAAATCATTCCGGGTGGACACAGAACTCACCATGCAGGGAATGATCCTGGCATTCCGGTCCTCCACCTTCTGTCCGTTTTCGAATGTAAAGGTCTGCTGGAAGATCATGGTATCCTTATCTGCCGGGTTCCGGTTCGCTCCGAAGCAGAAATTCGCCAGGCTATAGATGATATATCTGCCCTTATATTCTTCGATTCCCTGAAGGACGTGGGGATGATGACCAATGACCAGATCCACACCCCAGTCAATGCATTTTCTGCCAAGTACCTGTTGGTAATTCTCCGGATAAGTATCTTTCTCGATCCCCCAGTGACAACAGGCCAGGATCAGGTCCACATTCTGTTCCCGCAGGGTCTCGATATTGTTCTGGATCAGCTTTTCCGCCTGTGCGCCCCACTCTACCTCATTGACAGAGATTATTCCTATTTTCAGGTTCCGTTCTCCGCCGTGGGCTGCCGCACTGTCCGGGATCTCATAGATACCCACATTTTTATCATAAGCATAAATGATCCCTTCCTGCTCTAATGCCACCACAGTATCCCGGCTTCCCTGTTCGCCATAATCCAGGCGGTGATTGTTGGCGAAGCTGACGGCCTCAATGCTCCCCAGCGTCAGCAGATGAGCATAGGCTGGATCCCCTTTGATGCAGTAGGTCTGTCCCTCCCGCATCTGTTCCGATGTGGTCAGAGGCCCTTCCAGATTCACGATGGTCATATCGTCCGCCGCAAAGATGTCTCTCACATTTTCAAAGAAATAACCTTCGTCCTCCGCCTGATCATAGGCCTGACGGAAGGAGGCACTGTAGTCTTGTTCCTGATGATTTCCCAACGTTACATCCCCTGCTGCGGAGATGGTGATCGTATAACGTTCACCCGTCAAATCACCGGAGTCATGGCAAGATCCCGATGTTGTTGCGTTCTCTCCACCGGAAGCCGTCCCTGTCTGTGCCCCCGTAGCAGAATCTTCTGCCGTCTGCCCAGCCTGCGTAGTTGCATTGTAACCGCCGATAGGCTGCGCCAGATCTTCCCTTCCCGGAATGTAGATCTGCTGTGTCAGGTCATCGCCACATCCACCAAGTATTATGACTGCCGCTGCACAGAACAGTGCTGCAAACCTTTGTTTTCGATACCCCATAAGCTGCTCCCTCATTATCGTAGCATGATCCGCACCTTTGGTGCTTACCGTTGCTTCGCAACTATCATGATCCCATTCGCCGTTCGTCAATCCTGCTGGCACATTGACTCTCATACGTCAATTATAATATCATTCCGCAGAAGCCTCCGATGTGGAAGTAATGTCTCCGTCTCCGTACAGATTCTCCTGCAGGAATTTCTTGTTGGCTTCGAAATCCACTTCCAGCACTGCCATCTTACGGATGGTCGCATCCTTATAGGTGCCCTCCAGTGGAATGCTGTTCTGGATAATATCGTAAGTCACGGCCTTAGGTGCCATAAGGCTCAGCCGATAGCATTCTGTCTGGGTCAGATTCGTGGTCAGATTCGGCATCAGACCATCGATCAGCTCCTGGGGATTGGTCAGCATTCCCTGCGGAAGCTTGTGGATCACCTCTGCCAATACCTTTCTCTGCCTCTCGGTTCTGCCGAAATCCGTACCGATATAACGGTTTCTGCAATACGCCAGCGCCTGCGGTCCATTCAGGTGTACCATACCGCCGGAAGTATCTTCAAAATAGTCGGTACCTTCCGGTCTTCCCAGCAGAATGTTGTATTCCACCAGATAGCCGTTGACATATTCCACTTCCTTGCTGGTCAGCTCAAGATCCACACCGCCCACTGCATCCACCAGATTGGCAAATGCTTCAAAGTTCACCAGTACATAGCGGCTGATATGAATATCGAAATTCTGCTCAATAGTCTCCATCAGCAGTTCTGCGCCGCCATAGGAATATGCCGCATTCAGACGATTCCCCTTATGTCCCGGAATGTCCACATACATATCACGGAGCAGGGATGTCATGTAGATCTTCTTCGTCTTGTTGCTGATGGACAGCAGGATCATGGCATCTGATCTGCCGTCTTCACCGTTTTCACGGGAATCGTTACCGATCAGCAGAATATTGGTCACGCCTTCTTCTTTCATGGGAGAGGACGCTACCGACTCGATCTTCTCATAGTTCATCTCTCCGTAGACTTTTCCTACCAGCACATACAATCCTGCTGCCAGGAATACAAGGATCAGCGCCACTGCGATCAGGAAACGCTTGAGTCCTGACTTTTTCTTCTTTCTGCCGCTCCCGGCTCCCTTTTTATTTCCTTTTCTGTTCCTTTTATCCGCTTTCGTGTCTATCTCCTCACGCTTCCCGGATCTTCTTCCGGAGCGTTTTCTATCGTTATAATCGTCCTCATAGTCCTCTACATAGTCATCCCGTCTGCTGCGGCGGGTTCTGCCTGAGGGCTCCTGTCTGCGGTGATCAGCGTTACTGCTACGGCCGCCACCGTTACGACTCTCTGAAGTCTTACGTGCCGTCTCTCTGCGGGCGGCCTGTCTCCTGCGGTATGTGGGATCATCCCAGTCCTCTGCATAGTCCTCACGGGATCTTGCTCTTCTGTCGGATCCGATCACATCCAGTTCCTCCTCTTCCTCGTCATCTTCCCTCATATCATACATCTGCGGAGCCGGGCGGGCTGCCTCACGCTCCGCAGAGTGTGTCCCCGCATTCGCCGCCGGGCGCCCCGTACTGCGGCGGGCTCCCGCCCCGGATGCCTGCATTTCCTGCATCTCCTGTTGTAAAAAGGCTTCCAGACCCTTTTGTATATCTTCCATCTCCTGAATGGAGTCTCTTTCCTTATCGCTCATCCTGTACCTCACTTCCACATACCTGATTTTGCACTCTTTTATTCCTATTCATCTTCTAGGATAATACCATAATCTGCTGTATTCGTCACGACAGAAATCCTTAAAATTTGTTTAAATGTTATCCGGTATTTCTTAAGAAACGCCAACAAGAAAGACCATCTGCGGCAGCTACACGATTTTCTTTCGTATGCTTTCCTCAGATGGTCTCTGCATTTTTGTTGACTTATGTCTGCTTTATTTATGAGCAAGCCTTGCGTCTATGTAATTTTTCAGAGACTCCACCGTCTCTTCTACACCCAGCTTGCTGCTGTTGATAGACAGATCGTAATTACGGGAATCGCCCCATTTTACCTTACAATGACTATTGTGGTAAGACTTTCTGCGACGGTCCTTCTCGATCATACGCTCTTCCGCATGACGGGCATCCAGCTCATAGATCTCCATGACACGTTTGATCTTGGCCTCCCGGTCTCCCAATACGAAGATGGAGATCAGGTGCGGATTGTCCTTCAGCACAATCTCGGAACAGCGTCCTACGATCACAAAGGATTCCCCTGCTTCCGCCTTTTTCTTAATATAATCGAACTGCATTCTGGCCACATTGTCTGCCGGAGAGCTGTTCATTCCCATTACACTGCGGTACAGGAATTTGTTACGTCTCGTTTCATCGAACTCTGCCAGCTCCTGGCTGCTTACATTCATGCTTGCAGCCACCTCATCTAACAGGTTGTGATCGTACATCGGCAGCTTATAATACTCTGCCAGCTTCTGTGCGATCTCATGTCCGCCGCTGCCGTATTCACGGCTGACGGAGATAATCAGTTGTTCACTCATGGATCTGCCCTCCTTATGGCTGGATGTATTTCCAAAATTTTTTAAACTCGTATTCTGCAAATACATCTTACAGATATCTTGCATAGATCATCAGCATAGAGATCCCTACTACTATTATAGTCGCAGGTGCCATAACTTTGCAATATTTTCCCCACTTAATCATATGACCGGCTTTCGCTGCGGTGGCGATACCTACTACGTTGGCAGAAGCTCCGATGGGAGTTGCGCTTCCTCCAATATCGGTTCCCATAGCCAATGCCCATGCCAGAATGGACAGATCCACGCTCTGGGCAGCAGACAGACTGCTGATAATCGGGATCATGGTCGCTGCAAAAGGAATATTATCCACAAATGCGCTGGCGATGGCGGAGATCCACAGGATAATGGCGATCATCAGCATCAGATTGCCGTTACTGATATCTCCGATGAAGTTCGCCATGACTTTCAGGATACCTGTCTGCTCCAGACCACCTACGACCATAAACAGTCCGATGAAGAACAGCAGCGTCTTGTAATCAATCTGTCTGATCAGCTTCAGCGCATCTTTGCCTGCAGCGATCAATGTCACGATGGAGATGAATACACCGATGCAGGATACGGTCAGTCCAGTCTGTGCATGGGTCACCAGCAGTACTACTGCACACAGGAAGATAACAGTGCTGATAATAAATCCCTTTTTGTCGGTAATGGCCTCGGAAGGATCCGGGTAGGTCTGGTTACTGCCTGCTGCAGCTGCCTCGCTGGCCCGCAGTTCCTTGTGGAATACCAGATAGAAATACAGTACGACCACAACCAGGGAAATGCCTGCGATCACACCGGTATTGGTCAGGAAATCCGTGAAGGAATATCCCAGGGAAGTACCAATGATGATATTGGGGGGATCTCCGCACATGGTAGCGGATCCTCCCAGATTCGCACAGAACACTTCTGCCAGAATCATAGGCACCGGATTGAATTTCAACAGTTGTGACAATTCAATGGTAACGGCTGCCAGGAACAGGATTACGGTAATACTGTCAATGAACATTGCCAGAATACCGGATAATACCATAAAGGTGACAAACAGCGGTACAACCTTATACTTGACCATCTTGGCAAGGCGCATGCACAGCCAGCGGAAGAATCCCACCCGGGCCATTCCCTCTACCATGATCATCATTCCTGCTACGAACACGATGGTCTCCCAGTTGATACCACTGGAAGCCTCTGCGGACTGTCCCGCCGTGTACCAGAAATGACTTGTGAAAAAGCTGCCTAAGTTCAAAGTCTCCAACACTGCGCTCATACTGTGCATTCCCAGTCCGAATACCAGTACCAGTGTCAGCAGGCCGCAGCCTAATGTGATAATGTGTCTCTCCCATACTTCCAGGACGATCAGTACAAACATCGCCAGAAATATGATTACTGCAAGTATTTGTGCTACCACTTTCCCTGCCTCCTTGCTAATTTTTCTTTAGAACATACAAGAGTAGATTCTATCCGAAATATCGGCATAAGTCAATTCTTCTTTTGGTTTCTATGCATAAATATTCCGTTAAGGTTTTTTACAAATTGCGACGCATAAAAAACTCCGGAAGATCCTGCCTGCATACCGATCTTTCGGAGCCTTTTTATTGCTTATATTGTTTTATTCATTCCGGAAGCTTTCGATATCGTTCTTTCCCACATACCGCAAGAACATCCGGTGCATATCAATACCGCTTTCTCCGAAATACAATTTCATGTACTTCTCACCGTCCTGCCGGATTGCCAGCGTGACGGACTGTTCCACCACTTTGCCCTCCGTGCCGTTAATCGTCACGGTCTGCTGTAATGTATTATTCAGGAACACGGAAATAGGCAGCTGCGCCAGCGGGCCCAACGTGGAACTCATCCGGAATACCAGTTCGTACCGTCCGATCTTCGTGAAACGCAGCTGGTATACCGCACCAGTACCTTTCTTCGTGGACAGCTTCTCCAGCGGAAGTTCCATCTCTTCGCCGGTCTTCGGCTCCGGCAGTTCCAGCCGGGCCAGCACCTGTCCGCTGTCTCCGGCTCCTTCGGTGCTTACCGGACTGTGAAGCTCCGTACACTCCTCTTCCTCTCTGCCAAGCAGCCTCTCCATGGCAACGGAACGTAACAGGAAGCAGCAGATGTTTGCAGCATTCCGCATAAGCTGCGCTCTGGTCAGCCTGCCGTCTGCCAGTCCTTCCGCAGTGTTGTCCTTATTAGAATTGGATGCTGCGTCTGCGGTCACCATGTAAATATCATTCTGCGCCCGGACCATAGGTACCGTCTGACTCTTGGAACCGGATTCGCCTTCCTCATTGATCTTTGCCCACCAGTCGGTCATGACAATACCCTGATAGCCCCATTCCTTACGGAGAATGGTTGTCAGAAGATCATAGCTGCCTGCGGTCCACAGTCCGTTCACCGGGCCATAGGTGGACATGATGCTGTAGGCTCCGCCCTGTTTTACGGCGATCTCAAATCCTTTCAGATAGATCTCCCGCAATGCCCTCTCGGATACAATAGCATTGGCATCATGCCGTTTGAATTCCTGATTATTACATGCAAAATGCTTGATGGTTCCGGTAACTCCATATTTTCCCATGCCTTTCAGCTGTGCCGCCGCCATGGTACCGGTGAGGTACGGATCCTCGGAAAAATACTCAAAGTTACGTCCATTCAACGGATTTCTGTGAATATTGATGCCGGGGCCTAAGAGGGAATCAATCTTGTTCTTGCGAAGCTCCATGCCCTCCATCTCATACAGTTCTTCCACCAACTCCGGATCAAAGGTACATGCCAGCAACGTACCGTTCGGCAGTGCATAGGCCATGGTACCGCAGTCCATACGGATGCCGGAAGGACCATCGGAACAGCAGGCCACCGGAATACCGAATTGCTGCAGTCCATCCGTCACACCGCCGAAAGCTGCTGCTGTTCCGGGGGTAACTTTCGGGGAACACATGCCTTCTCCTCTGGTCATGCAGATCAGATCTTCGTCTGACAGCTGTGTCAGGAACTGTTCCAACGTAATCTTTTTGTCATAGACATCTGCCAGCTTCCATCCCTGATCTCCCATGTATTCGCTCCGGGTGGGTCTTTCCCGCAAAATACGTTCCGCCAGATCTATGGTCCGTAAGGGCACATCCTCCCAGTTGGCGATGGCATGCTTGTTTTCTCCGAAGAAGAACGGTCGTAAGCGTTTAAATGCCTGCACCGGAGCCAGTGCTTCCGTAACGGTTTGTACGACCTGCAGCTCCGCTAATGTCACTCTTCCGACTTCTCTTGCACTCCGCACATCGGTACCGACATAGAAGATATAGTCTCCTGCTTCCAATACATAGCAGGATTTATGTCCAGTGACACCACTGTCATCATAGGACGCAAGCTCCGTCAGTTCTGCTTTCAGGATCAGTTCTTCACTTGCTCCGGGCTTCAGTTCTTCCGTCTTGGCATAAGCTGCCAGCTGACGCAGCGGCTTTCCCAGCTTTCCCTGAGGAGCCTCCACATAGACCTGTATGGTCTCTCTGCCGGACATACTGCCAACATTTGTCACTTTCTCAATGACAGTTGCCTCGGTACCCTGCACTGCCAGTCCCATGCTCTCTGTCTGGAACCGGGTATAGGACAGTCCAAAGCCAAAGGGATATTTTACCTTGTCTCTGGCAAAGGTCTCAAAATAGCGATAACCTACATAGATGTCCTCGGTATAAAAATTCTCCACCGGATCCCCGAAATTCTCCGTGGAAGGATAATCCTCAATATCTTCCGCAATAGTATCGCTGAGCTTACCACCGGGATTCACTTTTCCTGTCAGGACATCTACTGTAGCTCTGCCGCCCTCCTGGCCGCCCTGCCATACATAGAGCACAGCCTGTGGCTGATACCGGTCGACCCACTTCATATCCATGATATTACCCACATTCAGCACAACGATCGTCCTGGCAAATGCATTGCAGACATTACGAAGAATTTCTTCCTCCGCAGCTGTCAGCAGATAACTGCCTTCCGCAGCACTATTATCCTTGTCTTCTCCTGCGGTTCGGCCGAGAACCACAATCGCCAGATCCGACTGTTCCGCCGCCTGTCTCGCCAGTTCTTCGCTGACGGGCATTTCTTCCTGGTTCCAGGGCTCCATGGCCCATCCCTCTCCTATATCAAAAGGATGATCCTTCAGCCATTCCCGGTACTGTGCCTCCAGTACCTCATTCACCTGTACGGTGCCGTCTTCCTTGAGACTGTCTGTAATATTGGTCACATATGGAGCATTGACCATACCTCCGGAACCCGTACCGCTCTTATAATGCTCGAACTGGGTTCTGCCGAAGATCGACACCCTCTGCCCTTTTTGCAGAGGCAGCACACCGTCTTCATTTCGAAGCAGTACGCTTCCCTCCGCCGCCACACGTCTTGCCAGTTCCGCATATTTCTCATAATCCAATGTATATTTCATATATCTGTCTGCTCCCTTCCTGTTATATCTATATTTCTGTATCTTTTATCCTAATAATAGCATTAATTTCCCAATACATCTACAAGAAAAGCTCTTTCTCTGACAGAAAGAGCCTTAAAAACATTTTATTGATTTTACAAGATGATCATGACCACAAAATCCCCGTTCTCCATAAAGAACTGGTATTGTCCGTTCAGCTTTTCTACATAATATACGATGCTTCTGGCCCCCAGTCCATGCCCGGAGCGCTCCGTCACCGGGACACCGTCAATAAATACCGGGGCATTCTGCACAGTATTTTTCGCCATCAGAAGAAGATGTCCTGACTTTTCGGACAGAGCCAGCTGTATCAGCCGCTTTTCCTGCGGCAGTTCCTGTACGGCATGCATGGCATTTTCCAGTACGTTTGACAGGATCGCACAGAACATCATTTCCGAACAGGGAAGCTTCTCCCCGATACTGACCTGCACTTCCCAGTGAATCCTCCGTTCCTCAAACCGGGAGTTATAGATGGACAGAACCGAATTCACCATTTCATTTCTACAATAGGTCTTGATCACTGTATCATCATAAGTCTGGCTGACCTCATTCAGATATTCCAGCGCCTTGTCGGTTTCTCCCTGTTGGATCAGTGTTCGCAGCACCGACAGATGATGCCTCGTATCATGCCGTAAAATGGACATCTTTTTCTCGCTTTTTCTCGTATTGGTCATTTCTGTCTGGAATGAATTCAGCTGCATCTGGATCAGTTCATTGTACTGCTCTGCCTTGTTCTTCATCTCGTACTCCCGGAAATATACCAGTAAAAAGAGCAGATACGTCAGGCACATGGCAAAGCCCAGGAACTCCGGCACCGCCTTATTGCCGGAATACAACAGACTGGAAAATTTGGTCGTGGCATAGTCAAAAATGTAATAAATGATCGGCAGGCTTCCAATGATCAGAAGTTCCCGGTCCGTTTTGGCAAACAGCATGGCTGTGGTCTGGCATACATACCGGCATAAAAGGATGAAAGCTCCCACCGTCACCAGAATACGACAGACATAATAGCACCATTCCTGTCCTGTCAGAGCCAAAGCAAACAGTCCCATCCAGTTACTGCACTGACAACATAGATATGCCGTGAAAATAGAAATCAGGGAAGGAAGAACACGGAATTTGTAATACAAAACCAGTACAAATAACAATGGGGCATGCACGATCAGTGGATAAATCTGATCTACTGTTTCTGTTCCAAAGAGAAGTACACACAGAACATATAGAATTCCTGAAACAACCGCCAATGACAACAATTGCAATATATTTTTCTTATCCTGCTTCACTCCCAGAAAAAATGCCGACAGGAAGATTCCAAACAGCATTGTCGTTATATGATGTGTATATGTTAATATCTGTAGTACCATTTTCTTCTCTCTTTCGTATTCTTACCATACATTTTTTACGGTATAAACCATTTCTGTTATATGACCCACCCCGATATGCGAATAGAGGGTAGGATTGTGGGAGTGCGTAGCACGTAGGCATCAAAGCCGGGGGCCTTTGACCTCGACTTTATTATATAAGACTCTCAACGAGAAATCAATTTGTGGATGATTTGACTTTTTGCGTCACAAATGTCAGCATGTCTCGCCTGTGGGATTCAGTAGCTTCTACGCCTTTCGCCGGCGTCTGGTATCACTGGGACTGACACCATAAGCATTGCGGTAGGTTCTGGAAAAATGCACCAATGACGCAAATCCGGTCTTCTGCGCGATCTCCTGGATCGCCAGAGAAGATTCCACCAGAAGTCTTCCGGCTCTGGTCAGCCGGACATTGGTAAGGTATTCCAGAACGGTGGCTCCGGTCACCTCGCGGAAAATACGGCAAAAATAGTATTTACTTAAATGGATCTGGGATGCGATGGTCTCCAGATCTATTTTTTCCGCATAATGGGCATTGATATAGGCGATGGCATCCAGAATCTCCTGTCTGGGAGCTGCGGAGAGCTCCGGCATCTGTGTCCGCTCCTGCCTCGTATAGTAGTCTCTGCACAGTAGCAGCAGTTCCAGACAATAGTTTTGCTTTAATTTCTCGGCCACAGCATCGTGGCGGTTATAATATTTCCGCAGCCGTTCGAAGACCTCTACCAGTTCTCCGGACTGTTCCGTTGTCAGATGCAGAATATCATTCTGCAGAACCTCCAGGAACCGCTGCTTCTCCGCAGGTTTCAACATTCCATCCAGATAATCCGGTGCAAAATTCAAGACATACCGGGCATAGAAATCCGAGGACAGACTCTGCATATAATGGGTCTGGTAGGGTTTGATCAGGATGATGTCACCCGGATTCAGCACATGACAGACACCATCCAGGAAGATGTATCGTATCCCCTTCACCACAAAAAAAAGTTCGTAAGTATCGTGGTAATGATTGGTCTGCATGTCATTTTTCTTAGAGGTCTCTATGTATTCCAAAAACAGATCCGAATAGGGATCAAAAATCGTACGAAGCATCTGTTTCCTTTCCCGGAAAAGATTCCGGCAAGATTCATATTATTACTTTTCATTATCGCAAGATATGTTAAACAATATCCAAAATAAACGATTATAATGTAATTATATAATAAATCTTGTGCTATGTGAAGTATATGGGAAGGAGAACTTATGGAGAAAAGACCTTTAGATTACGCAAAAGCATCCATGGATACCATGATGCGCAAATGGGAAGCCCCCAAGCTTCCGCCCGAAGGAAGATTCCATTATCATCAGGGAGTATTCCTGTCCGGAATGTACAAAAGCTATGAACTTTGTAAAGAGGAAAAATATTTTGATTACATCAAATCCTGGGTGGATGCCGTCATCACCGAAGACGGTGTGATCAAACAGGCTGATATGGGGCAGTTCGACGATATGCAGCCGGGTATTCTGTTATACCCTCTCTATCATCGTACCGGTGATGCCAGATATAAGAAAGCCCTGGATTCTCTGATGGCTGCCATTGATCATTATCCCACCACTCCCGAAGGCGGCTATTTCCACAAGGCTGATCTGCCGGAAGAAATGTGGCTGGACGGTCTGTACATGGAAGGTCCGCTGCGCGCGCAGTATGGCGCAGAATTTGATCACCCCGAATATTTTAATGAGGTTATCTTCCAGGCTCTGACCATGCAGAAACATACCCGTGACCCCAAAACCGGTCTGCTGTATCATGCCTGGTCCTATGACAGGAAAGTAGAATGGGCTGATAAGGAGACCGGCTGCTCCCCCGAGTTCTGGGGCAGAGCTATAGGATGGGTGCCTGTAGCCCTCCTGGACGAACTGGATTTCATTCCCGCCGATCATCCGGACAGAGCAAAACTGGAAAAAATGGCAGTGGATCTGTTAAAGTCTCTGCTCGCATTCCAGTCTGAAGACGGCAGATGGTATCAGGTAGTCAACCGGGGCGATGATCCTGCCAACTGGCTGGAGAATTCCTGCAGCTGCCTGTATGTTGCCGCCCTGTGCAAAGCGATCCGCAAAGGTCTGCTGGATGCATCTTATCTGGAATATGCCCGCAAGGGTTATGAGGGTGTGATCCGCTCCCTGACCTGGGAAGGTGATGACCTCATTATCGGTAATGTCTGCATCGGAACCGGTGTCGGTGATTATGACCACTATATCCACCGTCCCGTATCCGCCAACGACCTGCACGGGGTCGGCGCCTTCCTGCTGATGTGTGAAGAGTGCGAACAGGTATTTTAATATCTTGTAACTATTCAGAGCCATGCAAAACCAGGCTTACAGATCCTCGCTGCCGGGATTCCGGCGGCGGGCAGATCTGCTTATATTATTACTTTTTACAGCTTTACTTTTACAAAATCATGTTCCATGGCGGGAAGCACCTTTTCGATCAGATCCGCCGTCCGCATGCGGAGGCTGGAGGTATTGATGCAGGGGTGGCATCCGAAATATTCGCTGTCCAGCACCTCTTCATCGATCAACAGCTTCACCTGATGTTCCTTATCGTTCATCAGACCGAGTACACTGACAGAGCCGGGGGTGATATCCAGGAATTTCTCCATGTATTCCGGCTTGGCAAAAGAAAGCCTCGCCGAGCCGATCTGTGCCGACAGATCCTTGGTATGGAACACCTTGGTATCCGGGATCATCAGCAGATAAAAGGCCGTCTCCTGACGGTTGCACAGAAACAGATTCTTACAGACCATGGACTCCAGGATCTCATCCACTTCCTTACAGTCCTCCATGGTCATCGCCGGAGCGTGATCCACACGGTCATATTCCACCCCGAGCCTGTCCAGCAGGTCATAGGTACGGATCTCTTTGTCCAGTCTGCCGGTCGTATCTGCAGGTCTTCCTTTTTGTAATTCCAATGCCATGTTCTTTCCCCTTTGCTGTTTAATATCCGATGGTGTCATTTACGAGGATCACATGAATTCTGTCCGTATGTCTGGAATATCTTGTGATCAGGAACTGACAGCAGATGGTATCCGGAGATTTGCAGTCGAAGCATTTTCCGGTCTCCTTGCAGGGAGTCTTGATGTCGAATCTCTGGGCATTGATGGGAGCTGCCACATTTCTCGCACGCTTCATGGCGCTGTCCAGATCGGCACATACCTTATTGATGCCGACGATGAAGATTACCTTTCTCGGTCCCTGAGCAATGCAGGAAACACGGTTGGAATTGCCGTCGATATTGACCATGACACCGTCACTGGTGATGGCATTGGCACTGGAGAGGAAGATATCCGCATCGTATGCTGCCATCAGTCCTGCTCTGGCATCCATCTTAGAGCGGTCGATATAGTGGTAATTGCCTGCTTCCAGAGCGGAGATCAGTCCGATCTCTCCGGCGCTCATGCATCCACCCATAGCGATGGTGCTTCCCTCCGGGATCAGCTCCAGTGCCTGCTTCAGCGCAGCTTCTTTATCCTCTGCGTAATAACCTGACATGTTGCGGGACTGTAAACCCTTGATCACTGTTTTGGCCAGCTGTTCATTTCTTTTTCTGATCATTTCGTTCATCTCTTAACCTTCCTGCCTTTCCGTAATCTGCAAACTTTATTCCTGTGGGACGATTTCTTATTGGTCCTATTTTATCAAAAAAACAATTTCGTGTATAGCAACCAATAGAAATATTTGACAATACTTTTCGCATATGCTAGGATATTTCCAATATTAGGGAGTAGTTCACATCGGGTAACCGGTGTTGTGTTGGTCGTCATCACGTTAGTGAAGCCACAGGCAGTCGCTAACCGGGCAGTACACGTCTACAGAAATGGAACGAGACTTTTATTGTATGTTTATCATGCAGTAAAAGTCTTTTTTTGCGTGATAAACAAAGGATCCGGGTACATTATTTAAGAAGGAGGATTTGTATATGACACAAAAAAACATCTGGAATATTTCTGTAAAAGAACTCCTGGAAAAATATCAGGTGACAGAACAGGGGCTTACCACTGCCCGCGCGGAGGAGCTTCGCCTGGAAAAGGGTGAAAATATCCTGCAGGAGAGCAGGCGCAAAAGTATACCGGAAGTATTTATCAGTCAGTTTGCTGATCTGCTGGTAGTAATCCTGATCATTGCGGCAGCGATCTCCATGTTTTCCGGCAATACGGAGAGTACCATTGTAATCCTGCTGGTACTGGTGATCAACGCTATCCTGGGTACCCTGCAGCATGTAAAAGCCCAGCGTTCTCTGGATAGTCTCAGGCAGCTATCTTCGCCCAGTGCAAAAGTCATAAGAGACGGTGTGAAACGGGAAATTCCATCGAAGGATATTGTGCCGGGAGACATGATCGTATTGGAAGCGGGTGACATGATCGTGGCCGATGGCCGTATCCTGCACAGCTATTCGCTGCAGGCCAATGAAAGCTCTCTGACAGGCGAGTCTGCCAATGTAGAGAAAACAGATGCCGTTATAGAGGGTGATGTGGCACTTGCTGACCGGGCAAATATGGTCTATTCCGGAAGTCTGGTCACCTACGGACGCGCCGAGATGCTGGTGACTGCTACCGGCATGGAGACGGAGCTGGGTAAGATCGCTGGGCTGATGAATGCAGCCAAAGAGCGCAAGACACCGCTGCAAGAGAGCCTGGACAAGTTCAGCAGCAGACTTGCCATACTGATCCTGATCATATGTGCTGTCGTATTCTGCCTGTGTATCTATCGCCGGATGACGCTGTTGGATTCCATGATGTTTGCAGTGGCACTGGCTGTTGCTGCGATCCCTGAGGCACTGAGCTCCATTGTGACCATAGTGCAAGCCTTTGGTACACAGAAAATGGCAAAGGAAAATGCAATCATCAAGAATCTTAAGGCTGTGGAAAGTCTGGGCTGTGTCTCTGTTATCTGCTCTGATAAGACCGGAACACTGACACAGAATAAAATGACGGTGCAGCAGATCTATATAGAAGACTGGTTATACGAGCCGGACCAGCTTGACCTTTTGAATCAGACTCATCGCTATCTGCTCTACGACGCAGTCCTCAACAATGATTCGAGCATCGTCGATGACAAAGGCATCGGTGACCCTACAGAATACGCGCTTTTAGAAATGTTCCGAAGGATTGAAGCGGATACATCTTCTATTTTGAAAGAAGCAAATATGCATGAAGATATCCTCAGGCAGAACATGCAACGCCTTGAGGAAGTGCCTTTTGATTCCGACAGAAAGCTGATGAGTACGAAATATATGCTGCATGGTGTACCCACGATCCTCACCAAAGGTGCTGTGGATGTTCTCTTAGACCGCTGTGACTATGTGCGCTGCAGCGACGGTATCCGTCCTATGACGGAAGCTGAAAAAGACAAGATCCGTATGCAGAATCAGCTTTTTTCAGAAAATGGCCTGCGTGTATTGTCTTTTGCTTACAAGGAATCGGAGGAAAATCTCGACATCCATGCGGAGTATGGCTATACCTTCCTGGGTCTGATCTCTATGGTAGATCCTCCCAGAGAGGAATCTGCGGCTGCCGTTGCAGCTTCCAAGAGAGCCGGCATCCGTCCGGTCATGATCACCGGTGATCATAAGGTAACAGCAGTGGCAATTGCCCGCCGGATCGGAATATACGAAGAAGGAGACCTTGCACTGACAGGTGCGGAGCTGGATGCCATGAGCGACAGCGAACTGGAGGAACAGATCGCACAAATCTCCGTCTATGCCAGAGTATCTCCCGAGAACAAAATCCGGATTGTCGAGGCATGGCAGCGCAGAGGTAATATTGTTTCTATGACAGGAGACGGTGTGAATGATGCTCCTGCATTGAAAAAGGCAGACATCGGTGTCGCTATGGGAATTACCGGAACCGAGGTATCCAAGGATGCTGCGGACATGATTCTGTCGGATGATAATTTCGCAACGATCATCAAGGCAGTGGCAAACGGGCGTAATGTATACAGAAATATCAAAAATGCCATTTTGTTCCTGCTGTCCGGTAATACCGCCGGTATCTTAGCCGTATTATACACATCCCTGATGGGACTTCCTGTACCTTTTACACCCGTACATCTGCTGTTCATCAACCTGCTGACCGATTCTCTTCCGGCCCTGGCAATCGGCATGGAACCGGCAGATGACGACCTTCTGAAGGAAAAGCCCAGGAATCCACGCAAAGGAATCCTCACCAGAGGCTTTATGATTACGATGATAACACAGGGTCTGCTGATCGCAGCAGCCTCCATGACAGCTTATCACATCGGACTGACCGTCAGTTCGGCTATGGCCTCCACTATGGCTTTTGCCACACTGACACTGGCCAGATTGTTCCATGGTTTTAACTGCCGTGGCAGCGAATCCATCTTCCGGCTGGGACTGACCTCGAACCGATATAGCCTCTATGCTTTCACTGCGGGAGTCTCTTTACTGGCACTGGTAATCTTCATCCCGGGACTGCACAGTGTATTCAGCGTAGCCGATCTGCCTATGACAGCACTCGGTCAGATCGTAGGGCTCGCTTTCATGCCGACAGTGCTGATACAGATAATGAAAATTATCCGGCATAGATAATTGGTTTAATCAATATCTTCCACAGACTGCAATCTTTCCTTTTTTACCATCAGATATTCTTCTGCATAATGTGTCTCTTCGTCGGTCGTCAGAATGACCTCCTGCCCCTGCGGCATATCAATATCTGTTGCCACAAGCAGGAGGGAATCCTCCTTCAGCCAGCTTTCCAGCCCTGTGAAAAACTGCGGGTCGTAGTGATCTGCCCCTTTCAGCTCATTATGATATCTGTCAAAGGAATAGTTCACGGGAGACAGTACATTATAGTCATAATAGCAGACACCCTGCCCCGACCAAAGGCTTGTCGTTACCAGATAATCGTAACCATCCTTTTGTGTGAGGAATATCTGTACGTTCCCCGCATGGGCAATGGCGAATTCCTGCGACCACAGAGGGATGATTCCATATTGTCCGTCTCCCAGATATTCGTAGACCTCTACTGTTCCCCAGTTTCCGGCCTTCCGCAATGCTTCCGTGAGAGCCCCGTTTTCTTCCTCCAGATAGACCTTCGTTACGACCTTTTCCTTGTAACCGTTATGGGTCAGATCATAATATCCGGTATAGACCTCTGTCATATTCTGTTCTTCCCCGTCTGCGTTCTCCACGTTCACGTCATAAGGGTTGGTCCTTACCGAAAAATTGCCCAGAGAAAATTTCCCATTCTCTTGCATTGACACCGGTGCCGTTACACGAAAGCTGGAATCATACAGCGGAATTGCTATCTGATACAGCTGTATACCCACCACTACGCTTGCAAAAGGGGTTCCTCCTCGGAAATCAAACCGGATCTGGTCTCCCAGAACGGTACCCATATAAGTATTTCCTTCATATTCCCGTAGCAGGGAATCCAGACTCAGATCTATACTTTCCTCAGGATCTGACTCCCCGTTTTTATCCAGGAAATCCACATGAAGTGTATGGAACTGTTCATCTAACGTATCCGCCGCAAGGATCCGGCTTTCAAAATCTTCAACCACATTTGTATATTCGGAGACCTTCGGAGTTCCTTTCTGTACATCTACATAATACAGTCCTTCCACATAGACACCGGTTCCTGTCCCCTGTATGGTAGAAATATAGTACTCCTTGTCGCCATCCCCATCATAATCTGCGGCCTCTACCGCAGGTGGTGCCGAATACATGTTTTGCCAGGGGATCTCCACCCGGTATTCCTCGTCGCCGTCATGAATCACCAGGCAATCTTCTGCACCGTTGCCCCAGACACTGACTGTCTCATCATAGGAGTATGACAGCACACCATACTCTCCTTCCGGCAGTTCCCGGGCAGCATCCACCGAGACTTGATCTGCCAGGGTTTTCTCCTGATATAGTCCGGTCTGGCAGGTAAGTTTCTCCGGCTCAGGTTCCGTTGTCGTCTCCGGGATTGTCTGTGAGGTGGCTGGAGTGGCTGTATCGGTTTCCTGACTGATTCCTTCTGCCTGAGCAGATTCGGTATCAGAGATTTCCAAAGCGTCCCTACTGCTGCCGCAGCCAGTCAGAGAAAATGCCACGATCAATACCAGTAATCCGCTGCTTATTTCTTTGTGAAGCTTTCTTTTGTACATACGCCCTCCCCCTATAGCCGGTAAATGCATTTTCTATCTTTATCATATCTAACGAATCTGGCAAAGTAAAGCCCAAAAAGTGCCGACACCATGCTTTTCGGTATCGGCACCTTTTCTTTTTAAAATGCTGAAAATCACTCTGAAGACATTGTAACACCTAAAGCCAGCTTTAGATCAAGAATTATTGTTTTACATATCTCTGATTTTTACTATTTGGCTTTTCCGGCAATGTCATTTTTATTAGTCCCAACTCTATGGCCGGCTTGATATAATTTTTTCGAAATGTTTCCTTGGATTTCAGATGCAGTGCCTCCATGATCGCATTAGCGGTATAGGGGACATCGTACTCCATTACTTCCAGCATCCGTTTTACATATTCTGACATACTTTCATTTGTCTTATTTACCTGTATGATAACCTCATCTAATACCTGATCTATCATACTCAACATAAATTCTATAAATACATCTGAATTTCCATTCACATGACATTTTGCTATTGCATCATAATATTCTGCCTGGAATCTTTCAATCTGACTTTCCAACGGAATATATTCAAACACATTTCTCCAACGATATAGCATTACCGTATGCCATAATCTGGCCATTCTTCCATTTCCGTCTGCAAAAGGATGTATAAACACAAATTCGTAATGAAAAACAGCTGACACAATAAGCGGATGTATTGTCCCTTCACTGCTTTTAACCCATGAAAATAAATCCTTCATCAGTTCATTTACCATATTCGGCGGCGGTGCCACAAAAATACACTGATCTCCGGAAAAGACACCCTCTTCCCCTTTTCTGAATACGCCGGATTCCTCTACTGTTCTATAGGTCATTATTCCATGGATTTTTATCAGATCTGACATGCTTTTGGGATTTATTTCCGAGATTTTTTCATATGCAGCATATGCATTTTTCACCTCTTGTATTTCCTTTTGATCTCCCAATACAAGATGACCATTGATGACATCTCTCACTTCAGCCAGAGACAAAGAATTTGCTTCTATTTTTAAGGAAGAATGAATGGATCGGATCCGGTTGTTTTTCCTTAAATGCGGTCTTGCCTCTAATTCTCTGTGACTGCTTATTTTACCTACTTTTTCAGATATAGAAGAAACAAGCTCCAACATTTTATTTGAGATCGTATATGGCGGTTCATATTTTCCCATTTATGTCACTCCATCTTGCTTATTATCTTGCTTACTATCTTACTCGTTTTGGATATCATTAGCAATCTTTTTATTTTTCGCTTAAACATTTTCTTTCTCCTTTCCGCATTTTTTTTACATATACTTTTGCATATTTCCGCATTTTTTACAACATTTCTTGTAGTAATCTAGAAAAGCAGCTATTAAATAAAAATAAGTATTCATGTATAATTTATGATATACTATTGTAACTATTCAAAATTATTGTTCTGAGAGAAAGGAATTCCGACTATGGGAATCAGATTAGTCTGCAGTGACCTCGATGGTACACTTTTACAATATGGAAAAAAAGAATTGGAAGGCGAGATCTTTGACCAGATCCGGGCACTTCATGACCGGGGGATCCTGTTTTGCCCGGCGTCTGGAAGACAGTATACCAGTCTGCGGAAGCTGTTCGCTCCGGTGGCGGATTGCTGTATTTTCTTATGTGAAAACGGTGGCGTGATCTATAAGGACGAGCAGTGTATTGCGAAAAATCCCATGCCTAGAGAGCTGGCAGAGGAGATCGCGGAGGATCTGTGGAACCGGAGTGACGGTCAGGGCGAAATCATGCTCTCCGGACAGAATACGGCGTATCTGATGGAACGTGGGCTGGGAATGCTGGACAGAATCAAGTTTATCGGCAACAACTATCAAGTCATTCAGGATCCCTCCGAAATTCCGGAGGATATCGTAAAGGTCTCTGTATATCTCCATGAAGGCGTAGCGGCTTATGCTGACCGCTTTGTCCCCCGCTGGGAGCAGGCGAACTGTGCGGTGGCGGGACCTTACTGGATCGATACCACCCTTGCCAACAAAGGCATCGGTGTCACCTCTATCTGCAGGATCCTTAACATTGACCTTGCGGATGTCATGGCATTCGGTGACAATTATAATGACGTATCCATGCTGGATATCGTGGGACATCCCTATATCATGGACGGAGCTGCCGGTCCGTTGAGAGAAAAATATCCACAGCACACTCCCCGGCCGGAAGAAGTACTGCGGACTTTCCTGAAATAATTTTATTTTCTATACCTGTGCGGATATTTTCCCAGCAATAATCTCTGTTACTTCTTCCAGCGATTTGTCTGTGGCGGAGGCTATCTGCTCTGCCGACAGACCATTCTTATATATTTTGCCCTCTTTTATTTCCTCCCAGTGCGCTTTTGTCATTACATTTGTATGACCAGTTCTTACTTCCTTCAGTAAAGGTACGGGAACTTCTTCGCAGGTATGATGATACACGAACCCGACCTTTTCCTGCACTCTTTTGGATTTTTGATTTCCCTCATAATATCCGCACCATATGGTATTCATCCCAAGTTCTCCGAATCCATGGCGCAAAATTTCCTTTGCGGCCTCCGGCATGTAGCCTTTTCCCCAAAATGGCTGTCCCAGCCAATAGCCCAGTTCACACTCGTCCTCACAGTCTGTCATATCCGTGTGGCCCTTCAATTTCAGTTCAATGGCACCGATTGCTTTCCCATTCTCTTTTTCACAGATGGCATAGCACTCCGGACCATTGAATACATTTCTGATCACATCGAGGCTTTCCTCTACGGACTTGTGGGGTGGCCATCCTGCGATAGGGCCGACTTCCGGATCTTTTGCATACTCATATAAACTCTCTGCGTCTGCCTCTGTCCATTTTCTTAATACTAATCTTTTTGTTTTCATAAATAATCATTCTCCCATATAAGTGCAACCTCAAACTTCTCTTTTTTCTTGGTCATAGACCTTTTTCGAGTATAATATTGCAATAATCGTTGCTGATAATAAATACACCAATAATAAAATTGTACTGGTTATTCCATTGGCAAATGCAGCCGTAATAATGGTCAATACTCCTGCAACAACAATACTGATGGCTCCAAAACGGTTACTTTTTCTCCATGTATTATCATTATACATACTCCAGGCCGTTCGAAACCCAACTACCGTATTTCGCTTTGCCTTTGTCATATAATTTCCTACTACAACAAAAATAATTCCACATAAGATGCAGGAAATCCTTGCAATATCAACTGTTACCTTTGAACCATTCACATTTTCCTGCACACAAGAGGAATAAAGGATACAATAATTCATAATTCCAAACATGATAGCCTGCGATAGTCCTACCACGCATAGTACCCTTGCGGAGGAATTTGCTTCCATACGTTCTTTATCCGTACTTGCTTTCACTGTCTTTTTTTCGAATGTACCAATTAAAAGGTGCCAAAAGAATGTAACACACAAAATAACTATCGGAAAAATAAAAATTCCGATTTTATGCGGTATCATATCCGGTATCACCTGTAACATCATACTTGCAACCACCACTGGTAGCACCGCAACAATCCACATGATTTTTTTCATCCCTTTGCTCCTCCAAACTGGTTAATCCATAGAATTAATTCATCAAAAACTGTCGTATTGATTTCGTAAAATATAAAGTTTTTTTCCTTATATTCGGATACTAAGTCGGCGCTTTTTAACAGTTTTAAGTGGTAAGACAAAGCAGCCGGTGTGACTTGTAATTTTTCGGCAATCTCCCCGGCATTTAATCGGCCATCTTTTAGCATTATCAGAATCTCTCTCCGTTGTTGATCCGCCAATACTTTAAAAATATTCGTTTCTTTCATAATCTTCTTACCCATTTAAAATTATCTTTAAATAGAATATAGCATACTCCCTTTTGCTTGTCCACAAGTATTTAAAATATTTTTGAAATAGTTGTGTCTTACGAAACATCTTTATTCACAACACATCCAGCGCCAATGAACGTATTACTTCCGACAGAGAAAATGGTTCCCCAAACAGTAGATAAAAGTATATATAAATAGTGAACCATACATAATTGCAAAGGAGGCTCGGTTATATGTCAAAAAACTATATGCAGGAAATTAAAAATCGAATTTTGTCTTCCGAAGATGGCTCGGTTTTTTCCACTTCTGATTTTGCGGATATTGCTGATACCAACACGGTTCGTTCAGCATTATATCGCCTTGTTAAGGATAATATTCTCCGCAGAATTATAAATGGGATTTATGAAAAACCAAAATACAGTAAATTACTCGATGAATATGTAGCTGCTGATCCAGCTGCCGTTGCACAAGCATTAGCCCGCAGTTATCATTGGACCATCGCTCCATGTGGGAACACTGCCCTTAATTTACTTGGACTTTCCACTCAGGTAACGGCTGTCTGGTCCTATATCAGTGACGGTCCTTATAAAACCTATGAATGGAATTCTACAAAGCTTGAATTCAAACACCGGACCAATAAAGAAATTACCGGTCTGTCCCATATGACAAGTCTGGTAATTCAGGCATTGAAAACATTGGGAAAAAATAATGTAACCCCGGAAGTTATCCAGATTCTTTCAACAAAGCTCTCCTTATCAGAAAAACAGGCTTGTCTGAAAGAAGCAACGGAATCCACCGACTGGGTTTATGATACAATACGACAAATATGCGGAGGTAATACAGAATGACAAACAGACTGTTATTTTCGCTTATCCAAATCTGTTCACAAATCCTTCTACCCTACAGGTAATCCGTCTGGAAATCGGTGCATTAGCAGCCTGGACACCTGCTAAAATTGCAAGCATTGAACCGTATACAGCTGTATACTACCCAAAAATCTTTGAGCAGAAAAATACTGAAATTCTTACCGTTTCACCAGAGCGTACCTTTTGGGAAAAGGCAACAATTCTTCATCACGAAGCCAACAGACCGGAACATCTGGATATGCCACAACGATATTCCAGACATTACTATGCTCTTTATAGAATGGCCCAGACCCCAGTAAAAGATGTTGCTTTCTCTCACATAGATCTTCTGAAAACAGTTGTTGATTTCAAAATGAAATTTTATCCAAGAGCATGGGCTAAATATCCGGAAGCAATTCCCGGCACCTTAAAGCTGATTCCACCGAAATACCGCTTTCCAGCCCTCATCAATGATTATGAAGCTATGAAAGATATGTTATATGGCGATATTCCAAGCTTCAATACTATTATGGAATCAGTTCACCAATTAGAGAACGAGATCAATTCTCTTTACATAATTACTTTTTATTCCTAACAAGCTTCTTGCTATCTGTGAACTGCTGAATATCCACAATATTTATACAGAATTTATTGGGAAAAATTCTGATAATCCGCAATGATGCCCAGCTTTATTTTCATTTTCAAAATACGCAGAACCGATTCGTTGAGGCGTTCCTCGGTAATCTCACCGGTTTCGACCGCCTTGATGACTGCGGGTACCTGTACTTCAAAATCGGTGCAGCACAGCATATCGTTTCCCGCCTGTACCGCCCTTACGGCAATCTCCGCATCCCCGGCGAACTGCCGTACTCCTTCCATGACCAGATCATCGGTAATGATCACGCCGTCAAACCCTAATTCATTACGCAAAATATTATGTACCGGTAGAGAAATAGATGCCGGTACCTGATCATCCATGCAGGAGACAACATTGTGGGATACCAGTACCATATCGGCTCCGGCATCGATTCCTGCCTGAAACGGCAGAAAGTCAGAATTTACAAATGTTTCATAAGGACGTTCATCATAAGCAACACCGGTGTGCGTATCGGAGTTGTTGCCATATCCCGGAAAATGTTTTAATACACTCCCCATGTGCTCTTCGGACATGACACCGACCACCGTTTGCACATAGACCGCCGTCTGTTCCGCATCCTGCCCGAAACTGCGGGCATAAATAAAATCCTGCGGATCCTGTGATACATCGCATACCGGAGCAAAATTCAGATTAATTCCCAGGCTCTGCAGTAATTGACATTTTTCCTGTGTGTCGCTCCGAATAAGATCCCATCCGCCCTGCGCATACAGTTCCTGAGGAGAAGCAAAAGGCGTTTCCCGCAAGTTCGCATTTTTGCTGACACGGTTTACCGTGCCGCCTTCCTCATCCACACCGATCAGCAGAGGCACTTTTGCAGCATTCTGATAGCTTTGAATGGCTGCTGTTACTTCCTCTTTTGTTTTCCCGGTAAAATCCCGGGCAAATAAGATATATCCGCCGAGATGATACTGCGTCACTTTGGATGCTGCATCCGTCTCCGGGCACCGGGCGATGAACATCTGTCCGACTTTTTCCTCTAAGGTCATTCCTGCCAGGAGTTCTTCTGCCCTCTGCTCTACAGGATCTTCCGTTTTCACCGGTTCGCTTTCTTCTGTCTCCGACAATTCCGTAGGATCTGCACTGTTCTCCGCACCGTTGCCGCTCACATCAGAATCCGATACACTCTGTTCCGACATAGGCTCCGGCTGAACTTCCGGTATTATTTCCTGTGCAGACTCCTCTGTACTTCTTAAATTCCACAACAAAAAAACCAGAATTCCAACACATATGACAGATAACACGATCACTACGATATTCCGCACCTTTTTCATTTCGCATTTCTCCATAATATTATTATAAAGATGCCAGGGTCAAAAGGTCTAAGCCCACATGAGCTTGCTCATAAGTGGGTGAAAGACCTTAGGACCCGCCCCGATATGAGCATAAAAGTGGGATGATAATCCCACGATATGCGAATAGAGGGGAGGATTGTGAGAGTACGTAGCACGGAACAATCCGTAGGCATCAAAGTCAGGGTCAAAAGGCCCCGGTCTTCGGCTGATACTTCATACTCGATACATTATATACGGTAATAAACGCCTTGGGGTCCAGTTCATTGATGAATTTCATTAATTTCTGGTACTCACTTTTGTCCACAATGGTAATGATCTCGTTGTGTTTTTCAAAATGATAGGCACCGGTGGCTTCATAGATCGTGGCACCGCTGTGCAGGTCTCTTGTAATAAACTGACGCAGTTCTTCCTCTTTCTTCGTGATAATGCAGACACGCCGCTTGATATTATTGTTAAAAATAAAATGATCCAGAATGATTCCGTTGAAATAGGTACCCAGAATACTCAGCACCACTGTCTTCTTATCATATACCAACGCTGCGGACAACGCCACACACATCCCGGACAGAGACATGGCCTTGCCCAGTTCCATATGCAGATATTTGTTCATGATCTTCGCCACAATATCCAATCCTCCGGAAGACGCATTCCGGTTAAACAGAATGCTCAGTCCCACGCTGACCACCAGAATATAGCAAAGCACGTCCAACTCCTGACTGTCTGTCAGGGATCCGAAATTCGGAAACAGAATCTCGAAAAGTCCCAAAAATACCGGCAACATCACAGAGGTATACACCGTTTTGACTCCGAACTCTCTGCCACAGGTAACAAATCCGATCAGTAACAATACCACGTTCAGAATCATGGTAATGACAGACAACGGAAGCGGTATAAAGTTAGCCAATACGATTCCCAGACCGGAAATGCTGCTGACCGACGCATGACTCGGCACCAGGAAAAAGTAGACTGCTGCCGCGATGATGGCTACCGCCACAGTCAGGATCGCTGTTTCTTTCAGAATTTCCGCATAATTTAACTTTTTCTTCATGATTGCATTTTCTCCATCGATATATTTTGATATATTTTAATCTGTTTCTGCACTTTTTTCATCTTATCACACCTTTTTCCCTTTTCCAACGGCAAAAAAGGCAGCAACGATTTTTTCTCATTACTACCTCCGCACTATTTCCGATTTCTAGCAAATCTACTTATGCGATAACACCGATCAATGCCACGATTCCTCCCAGGATCAATGCCAGCGGAAGGCTGAGCAGCAGGCCGAGAAAGAATCATTTCCAGTGAAAAGCATAATCGTGATAAGCCTCGGTCATATCCTCCGTTCCTGGAATCACCCACCATTTGGGTTTGTTTTTCTTCGCATTGGCATTCATCTCCTCCTGCGTGGTGATACCTTTCTCTATTGCCCGCTTCTGGATTGCAGGGGGATAGTTATAAAGCTGTCTTCTGGCACCCTGTACTTTGAACAGGATCAGCATTGCCAGAGAATAGACCACTGTGTAAATGATTGCTTCGATTACGATTTTTCCTGCCATAAGTATGCTCCTTTTCCTTTATATTGCTATTATTTATTGGTGCAAAAACGATAGATGCAGTCAAATATCAGATCAATGTTTGTCTCAAACACGTCCCCAATAAAGGTCTCCCGGTTCTGCGCCATACTGTAAATAGTCTTGAAAAAATTAATAATAACCCGGACATCCAGATCCGGCCGGATACCATCTACACAGGCCAGATACCTTTTGGCTTCCTGTTCATCATGCATGGCACTGAACATTCCGTCCTCCGTCCGATGGGATTTCAGCCATACCCAGTCATCGAAGGTCAGCTCCATCAGAATATTATTCTCCGGCCGGAAGGAATCCCGGAACCACCGGACCGCCTGCTCCAGTGTCAGTTTCCCGCCGTTTTGCAGTTCCGGTGCCAGCTGCTTCTGCCACTCTTCATTTTGTGCCTCGATCAGAGCCTCCACATAGGCTTCCTTCGATGCGAAAAAATGGTAAAAGGTCCCCGTTGCGATGCCTGCCCGCTCCGCAATGGTGGATACCTTCATTTTCTTTAATCCCATTTCCCGGATGAGACCATAGCCAAGAGCGATCAGCCGCTCCCGGATCTCCTGACGTTCTTCCTCTTTAAAATTCGCCGTCATAAATTTTCCCTTTCAATGAATATATTATTATTTTATTCATTGAGTAGAATTATAGTATTCTTTTCTGAAAATACAAGATTATCGCACAAAAAAGCAATCGTAAAAAAATACGATTGCCTTTTTGACTGTTTTATAATCGAAAATAAACATTTCCTTATGCGATCCACTCTTTTATCGCTGCCGAAAGCTTTTTATCAATATCCTTTCTGGTGGCTTCACACTCATTGGGATAATCTTTTGCTGCTTTGAAGACAAATTTCAGGACAAATTTTAATCCCACCGGAAGTGCTGTCCGGAGCAGGGATTCCGGCAGAACGAAGTGCGTGCCGTGTTCATAGACAAGAGCCTCACACTCACAGGTGTGAGGATGTTCCGCCAAGCGCTTCTCCATGCGGCGGACATATTTTCCAGCCTCCCAGAAGGAATCATCCTCCGCGGCGACAAGAATCAGTTTTCCCTGGATTCTCTCCACTTTTATCATTTCTTCTTCCGTATGCGGTCTTGCTTTTTCCGAATCTATGAAGAGGCAGGTGCTTCGTTCAAAATCGCCTGATCCTTTGGTCTCTTCCTGAACCTTCTGCCAGTATACCGGATGTTCATACACAAACGGCATATAGGGAAGCCGTTCTCCCTTCCAGGACAGCGTCGATACCCCCGGAATGGGCCATTCCTTGCATCCATCCCTGTCTCCCTGTTCGAATCCCTGCCATACAAAATCGCTGGCCGTCAATCCGATCGTCAGGGTAATATCTTCAAAATAAGACGCTGCGGCCACCGCATCCATGCCGGCGGTACTCATTCCCATAATGCCTACCTTTCGGTTATCATTACTTTTCAACCACTTTATGGCTGTTTCTATTCTCTCCAGCGGATAATTCACATGACTGTAATTCTTTTTCCCCGGAGACATACACAGCACATTCACACCGTTTTTATGAAGCCACTTTGCACCGCATTTTGCCATGTAGTCATTCGGATCATCCCCAAACAATCCTATTACCGCGCAATCCGCCCCGCCCGGATTTTCATAATATGTCCCGTAGAAGCCGTCCTTCTCATTTTCAAAAAACTGTTTTTTCATAAATTACCTATTTCTGCTGTCACATATAGTTAGTGTTTGCTAACTTATTTTAACACACTTACACATACTTAGCTATAATCTATTTTGAATTCTTTTCAAAAATACATATCCCACCAGGCAGGCGATCAGCTCCGTGATCGGAAATGCCCACCAGATTAGAGACACACCCATCTGACCGTTTCTGACAAAGACAGAAAAGATTCCTGCCAGCGGCAGTATGATCACGAACTGTCTGAGCAGTGAGATCACAAGGGACTCGATACCACCTTCCACTGCCTGGAAAATTCCCTGGTATGCTACATTGATTCCCGCAAAAAGGAAGCTGATGGAGATAATTCGCATGGCGCTGATAAAATATTCTCTGGATTGTCCCGCATTAAACAGCGTTGCAAATGCTCCGGGAAAGATTTCCGTGATCAAAGTACCTATAATCATCAATGCCACAGTATACAGGATGCCGTATTTGATTCCGTCTCTGATTCTCTTTTTGCTTCCCATTCCGTAGGCATAGGCAATGATCGGTGTAATGGCATCTCTCAGACCAAAGGCAAGGAATAATACAAACTGCTGTACCTTATAGAACAGTCCGTATGCCGTCTGTGCAGAGGGACTGAACTTCAGGATCAGATTCATGACATAGACCATAATGGACATCAGTGCCTGCGCAATAATTGCCGGAAGTCCGATGGCATAGATTTCTTTTACAATTGTAAAACTCGGCTTCATATAGCTGATACTATGCTCAAACTCTTTATTTAACCCCATATGGAAAATAAAGAGCAACAGCGCCGATGCGACCTGCCCTATCACGGTAGCGTAGGCAGCACCCTCTACTCCCATCTCAGGAACAGGTCCCAGCCCATAGATCATAATGGGATCAAGAATGATATTTACAACGGCCCCCACAACCTGACCTATTGTGGAATATAGAGACCGTCCGGTTGCCTGTAACAGCTTTTCAAACAAAGAAAAGAAGATGATTCCGAACGAGATCACACAGCAGATCCTCAGATAACTTGTTCCCATAGAAATCACCTACGGCTCTACGGTCTGGGAAGAAATATATGCCTTCACGCCGAAAATTCCAAACAGTAACCATACAACATATATAACTGCTCCCAAAAACAGGCTGTTTCCTGCCACTTTCGCCGCTTTTTTCGTATTCCCCTGTCCCAGCGTCATTGCCAGAAGCGCATTGGTTCCTACACCTGTTCCAACACCAATCGCTACCATCAGCATCTGCACCGGGAATACCAGTGTCAGTGCATTCAGTGCCGCCTCGCTTCCCACTTTCATATTTCCGACGAAGGCACTGTCCACAATATTATAGACTGCCTGCAATGCCATGGATAAGATCATTGGTATCCCCATCTGCACCATCAGCTTATTTACCGGCATTTCCTTCATTCTGTTACTTTCTGCCATTTTCTGATCCTCCTTGTTTTTCTGCATAAAAAAAGCATGCACTTATCTCATAAGCTGGACTTCCGCTGATAAGCTACACACTTTTTAGGCAGATATAAAATAAAAAACGAGTAACAAAACTGGATTTACGCTGGTTTGCTACTCGTTCAAAAGCTATTATATTTGCAATTTTTTAAAAAGTCAAACAAAAATCTACCGCACGATCCAGTTCACGATCTGCACCATCACACGCCATTTCCTGTTTCCTTTTTCTTTCTCATGTCTTCCACTTTTCCATTAGCCACATCGATAAGTCCTTGTAAACAATCTTTACTCATATACATATCCTCAATCGCCATAGTTGGCTGCTACCTGTTGAATTTTTCTATTGTTTTCTGTATTTTCTACTTTCATCTTTTTCTCCTTTCCTTACCGAAACCCTACCTTACTGTCTACCAATCTTAAATGGGGGATATCTTTCGATGAATATTCCTTAATATCGTCATCTACTACGACGTATTCCCTTATAGAGGGATGTTCTTTCAAATAATCCCTGACAGCATAATCCCTATATCGATTATCACACACTTTCCCTACAATGCGAATGCCATAACGGTCCAGTTGTGCCTCTAATTCTTTTATTTGTGGCGTATTTTTCTCATTGTGAGATGAGATAAAGCCATTCTTCCAAGAGGAAATCAAAATAATACGAGCTTCTCTATATTTTTCACAAAAACGGCGAATACAATCACTGCTGAGAGAAAATGGTTTCGACCAGTCTGATTCTTTATTTAAAACACCATCAATATCTAAGAATATGAACATTTTTAAGCCCTCTTTTTCTCATATTATAGCATCATTTTGTTCGCACTTCTTCAATCGCAAAGCACTGACAGAATATGGCGGTGCCTCGTATACGAACTCTGAGGAAGCACCATGCATATTCACGGTAATATTCTTCACCTTCTCCGGCTCTTCAAAGCTGTTTTCATCCCCCTTTTCACCGCTAAGAAGTGTTACGGTATAGTCGCCCTGTACCTGACAGTCCAGTGTAATGGAAACCGGATCCACATCTCCTGCAAAATTAACCGCCTTAATAATGATTTCGTCCTTGGTGTCAGTTACTACCGAAACAAAAGCAGGTCCGTAGGGAATCGAAATTTCCTTCTGAAGCTCACCATCAACATACAGGCGAATCTGTTTTCCGTCCGTTTCATATCCAAAGCGGTGATATTCTCCCGGTTTTACTGAAATAGCAAAGTCCTCAGTCAGCTTGTTGTCATGCATATAGCCAAACTCTTCCAGTGAACATTGTCCTCCATTAACCTTCCAAAGGAACGGACGCACCAGAGCTGCATCCCATTCTTTTTCCACTCCGGCCGTAATCACGAGCTGCTCCTCATAATAGGAACGAACCACCCTGGCACTGAATATACCCAACTCGAAGTAAGCATTTTCCTCAACAAAAATATCAGTCTCAAATCTTCCATAAGTCTGGTCTTCTTCTCCAAATACCACAAAGCTCTTGGTCTCATCAGCCCATTCCAGAATACTGTGAAATTCCTTTTTCTGCTCCTCATCCGGAAGCTGAAGCAGGCGGCCATCCTCTGTATCCTGCACATGTCCCATTAATTCATGAGTAATCTTTGCTTCTTCTCCATTCCAAATGGGATTTCTGAAGCGAAGTTCCTTATTGGATTTTAAAGATGCCATTCCGGTTCTCCGACGATAAACACGTCCTCCCTCATCTTCGGATCGCACCACATATTCTCCGCGATTTTGACCGAACATTTTCCAGACATAATAAGTAGGAATTCCAAGGCTCTGATGATTATTGAAACGAATCAGATTAGGATACCACGCTCTGTAATTTACATTTTCAAATAATGGAGCATAAGAGGCCAATGTTACGATATCCTGATTTTTCTCAATACCCATAAGGAAAGCTGCTTCTCCCAAAGCCGCATACAACTGTCCCATATAGTTGCCTTCGTTTACAGCCACCTCTCCTACAAAGATTTTTGGTCCCTTACGATCGTAGTCATCATAATAATTTACACGTTCTGCAAAGAACTCTGTTGTATTGTAAAAATGTTCATCCACGCACTCGGCAGGACAACCATTTTTCTCTACATGCTCATTGGCTATGGTTTTAATCTGGGGATACAGTTCCTTTACCTTCTTATAAATCATGTTGTATCGCTTTTCATAATCCGGACCCCAGTTTTCATTACCAATTTCCAGATAGGTCATTTTAAAGGGTTCCGGATGCCCCATAGAAGCACGAAGCCTTCCCCATTTGCTTTCCTTAGAGCCGATAGCATATTCAATGGCATCCAGTGTATCCTGTACCATTTCATCAAGAGCCTCTCCTTCCAGAAGGACACTCTTTCTTCCCTGACAGGTCATTCCGCAGTTACATACATACAGGGGCTCCATCCCCAGATCCTCGCAAAGCTGCAGATATTCATGAAAGCCAAGTCCTAATGTACTTCTGTAATGCCATACAAACAGCTTACTGGGTCTTTCCCATGCCGGACCTACCGTATCCCGAAATCTCATCACTGTGGACGGTGTCGTTCCTTCCACAATACAGCCTCCGGGAAAACGCATAAACTTTGGACTCATTCCCTTAAGCTTTTCTACAAGATCTGTTCTGAGTCCATGACCCATGTAGGTATTGTCAGGCATTAGTGAAATAAATCCCAGCAGAACCTCTCCGCCTTCTTTGCAGGAAATAGTAAGCTGTGCCTCGTGACAATCCTCAGCTGCTGTCAGCTTCATGTCATATCTTGTATACTCCTGACCGGAAACCACCAGACTGTTTCCAGTCAGTACTTTTCCCTGGTATTCGATCGCTACGTCCAGTCCTATTTCTTCCTTTGCTTTTGCAAATAAATACAAAGAATAACTTTCTCCAGCCTTTACGGATATACCGCAGTAACCGGTATTAGTCAGAGATCCGTCCTTTTCAAACTGCATACGCAGAGCTGCGTCCCGATGTTCATTCAGGGTATCCGTCAGTTCCAGTTCCATCTTTGCATTGTGTGTATACCATGCCGGTATTTCTGTCTCCGGAATATTGTTGCCCTTTACCCAGCGGCATAAGCCTTCTCCGTTGCAAAACTCATCCAGCCATCCGGATACGGTTTTTACATGGATACCATCCTCCTGCTGTATATAACCATCCGGTAAAACGGAATCTTCGAAGCTTCTGTTTCGAAGCATTTCCGGATAAAGTCCTCCGTCTCCGGCACGGTTAATGTCTTCAAAAAAGATTCCGTATAAATCCCTGGCTGTCTCAAATCGTCTTTCCTTTGTTTTAATCTTTAACTTGCTCATTGTAGGCTCCTTTTTTACATTCCAAGAGTTTTGATCACTACCTGTGCCAGAATTCTGGCAAGATAATCATTGGGGTGATTTAACCAGTTTCCGGTTATATCAATGTATCGTTTTCTCTTTCCGATTTCTTTTTGAACTGCCTGTATATGCAATAGCATAGATTATGATAACTCAAATGATCTTAATGCAGCATTTCCGTTACCGCGATAGGTCAGGTAAAGCGCCTGTATTCCATCCGGAATCGTAACCGGTGCGGTATACTTTTCCCAGACATTGGTATATTGAACCTCTAATGTCGCCAGTACCTCTCCATCCCATGCTGTCTTTACTTCAAAAGTGCCATCTGCATAGCCCCGGATCCAAATACTGATTTCACGAATATCATGGCAGTCAAAATATTTGAAGCCGATGGTAGTTGAATCTGTAATATTGGCAATATATCCAACTTCTTCGTCTCCATCCCTGCCGTCCTGCATTACTCGTGGAAAATTCCCTTCGCCCACATAAACTGATGGGGTATCGGTAAACAGATTACATGCAAGATAAGCGGGGTATTCGCCTTTACCCTCAAGCGGACCTCCATTTAAACCGCAGGAGGTAATTTTTACCTGTGGAATACTGCCGTCCGGCATAATCTGCAGCTTTTCAGCACATCCCTGTCTGCTGTACCAGGTATTATTGGTATGCCTGTGATAAAAAATGTACCAATCCTCTCCGATCTGCACAATACTTCCGTGATTATTGGCACCGTAAGCTGTTGGCATATCTGCCGGCTTGTAGGTATCGATGTGCAGATCACAATTGCTGACAATAACTCCGCCATAGACAAAGTCCCTAGTAGGATTCTTGCTGGTGGCATAACATAATTCGTGCATTAATATGGATGAATAGACAAAATAATAGGTGTCACCTACTTTACGGATGGAAGGTGCCTCAAAAAACTCATGTCCCTCAAATCCGGTACCGGCACCATATTCACAGCCAGGGGCCACAAACACCGGAGCTTCCCTGATCGTCAGCATATCTGCTCCCAACACCGTAGCCATAGCTCCGGTACGGGATTTATCACCTTTTCCGCAAAATCCGGTATAAATATATGTCACATCTCCTTCCGTCAGAACCCCCGGGTCAAACTGGGGCTCATCACCTTCCTTTTCGCCCAGACGTGTGCCATCTTCATAATGAACATAGCCATAAAATTCATACTTTCCTGCCGGAGTATCACATACAGCAACTGAAACTACCGAAACCTTGTCCAACACGTAATAAAGATAGTACCTTCCGTCCGGTCCCACCGTAACATCCGGGGCATACAGACACATTTTGCCTTCCGGGTTCAGCGGATCGGCTGTCTTCGGATAAATCACACCCTCATATCTCCAGTTGCCCAGGTCATCGACCGGAGCTGACCAGCACACATAGTCTCCCATGCAGAAAACATATCCGTTAAAGTAATCATGGGATCCGTAAACATATACGCGATCGCCAAAAACATAAGGTTCTCCGTCCGGAATATACTCCCAGGACGGTAAATATGGGTTAAACGCTTGTTTTTTCACTTTGATATCCTCCTTTGCAAGCCTAATCCATGTACATTGTTTCATAAAGCAAATTACTGGGTGCTAGTTTAAGCCTTCAAGCTGACCACACGATCATAGTCATATCCTCGATCCGGATTCACCTTTCCGGCATTCAGTTCGAAATAAACCACACCGTTTTCGTTTACAGGAAGCTCTACGCAGATATTTCCGTCCTCCTGCTTTTTACGCTCTGTTTTTACAAAAGGTCTGGATGATTCCCGAATCAGCTTCGTCTGTTCCTCACTCAGATTGGCAGGTTCTCCCATATCATGCCATATCTTCAAGGGATTACATGTTTCCTCATCTACCGTCTTAGTCAGGAAGCAGTACTCCTCCTGTTCAGCCGGAAATGTAAACTCCAACAGCATTTTTTCTTTACCCTGTTCTGTACTTTTACAGGCAATATTCCAGGCTACACCTAGATAATCACCGTTTGCACGTTTCAAAACGACAATATTGTCATCCTTATATACACAATTGGCTTCACTTTCCTCAAGCTTTTTGTAAAAAGCAAATGTCCAGAAGGTCGGCTTGGTAATACAGCCATTGGCAACCAGTCCAAAGCCGCCGTGGAATGGTGTAAAAGGAACTCCCAGCTCTTCAAACACATCACCAAATGTCCAGTAGGAATAGGATTCATTCACTTCTCCCAATCTGGAAAGCTGCTGTGCTATAAAGGCCGCATTCAGGTTTGTATCATGAATGACGCCCTGAGGAGTATAGGAGCTGTTGAACTCCGTGATATGAATCTGCAGACCCTTATATTCCGGGAAACTGTCAATAATATCTCTGGTTGTTTTTAAATTGGAAAATCCGTCCTCTGCCTTCATCAGTTCAGAATATGCATAATGTCCAATACATTCCGGCGGATCAATGGTGTAATGATGTCTGGTTACGAAATCCACAGGTATGTGATTCTCATGGCAATATTCCATAAATGCCTGAATCCATTTCTCATCCGTTCCTCCACAAACAGCAGGGCCTCCTACACGGAATCCCGGATTCACTTCCTTTATGGCATCAAAGGTTCTATGGAACAGCTTAAAATATTCCTGCATATCCGCATTTTCCCAGAAGCCGCAAAGATTGGGCTCGTTCCATACTTCAATGGGCCATTGAATAACTTCCTCTTCTCCATAGCGTCCCATCAGATGCCGCAGCAATGAATGCACCATATTACACCACATATCATAATCTTTTGGAGGAGTGGTATTTCCCTGCCAGTAAAAGATAGTCTGGCTTCCACTTGCCAACTTTTTAGGCATAAAACCCAGTTCAAGAAAAGGTCTCAGCCCCACCTTCTTATAGGCATCCATTACTCTATCCAGATAAGTATAGTTGTACTCGACCCTTACCTTACCATCCTCCTCATAAATCTGAAAGATCGCCATATCATCACAGAATAATCCATGTCCCCGGATATGCTTAAATCCGATTTCCTTTTGAACCAAGCGCAGCTCCTCCTGATATTCTTCTGTCAATGCAAGCCCCATTCTTCCGGTTCCCACACAATAATCTACATTATTGTGAAAAAAGGCCTTTGAATCCTTTGTAATCACGATCTTTTTTCTGTCATTCTCTGTTGCTCCACCCAAATTTACCATGCATGTATCTCCTTCTTCTAAATCATGTTCCTATGCAGTCACGCATCAGATGTCTGACCGCTGCACGATCCGCAGCTCTCTGATGACGATTGCCATATTAATCTGATACTATCGCATTGATCTAAAGTTTCCAATGATTTATACTATAAGAAAATTGATATATCCTCTGATGTATCAGAGCGGAGATTCCAGATGACTGAAATTGAATTTGTCGGCTACAGTGCCGTTCACCCCTCAGATTTTATATATGATGTTCCGAATGGCTTTACAAGCTATCTTCTGCTTCTTTTCGACTCTCCCTCGGAGCTGCTCATAGACGGAAGACTAATGCGGACAGCCGCCAATTCTGCTATTCTGTATACACCAGGAAGCAGGATTTATTACCGTGCTGCCGGTGAAGAATACCGGAATGACTGGATTCGTTTTCGTTCCGATCACTCCTTCGTGAAGCTGTTTCCGTTAACAAACACCCCATTTCCCGTAACAGATCCGGAATACTGTCATCAGCTTTTTAAATTACTAACCTGGGAGTCCGCCTTTTTCTCCTCTGAAAGCGAAGCAAACATTACTCACCTGCTGCGGGTTCTGTTCTCCAAATTAAGAGAAGGAACCCAGAATGAGTCCCCGGGTATTCACGATCATGAGCTGGTTGCATTGCATAAGATGATCTACAATAATCCTCAGCTTCCATGGAATATAAACATGATGGCTGCGAAGCTTCACTTAAGTCCCAGTCATCTTCAGACTCTCTATCACCGCCAATTTGGCTCCTCCTGCATGGACAATGTCATCGAAGGACGTCTGCGCCGTGCACAGGATTTATTAGAGTACAGCGAATACTCCATCCGCGACATTTCCGAGCAATGTGGTTATAATAATGTAGAGCATTTCTGCAGACAGTTCCGTCAGCATAACGGCTGTACCCCTGGACAATACCGGAAAAATGCATCAGCGGGAAGCAACAAAAGACTTCTCACCCACAATACCCTGGGAGGAAGGGAGTTTGAGAAGATTAATCGAAATATCCGGAAATTGTGAATCGGTGACAAGCATCCATCCCCGCTGACAAATTCAGTATTTTCAGCCTTGTTTCGCTGACAAATTTGTCACTGAAATTGCAATTTTTGCATGAAAAAAGCGGCAATGAAACTATCTTCATTACCGCTAAAAATGAGCGTCT
>OGMB01000076.1_pt1 | contig 55895 bp, 99 predicted proteins | sample 1573001 | NCBI WGS metagenome assembly OGMB01 (sample SAMEA2581921, study PRJEB24529) | metagenome | biome: Human gut stool | place: China | collected 2011
ATAGAGCAACGGCCTTCTAAGCCGTGGGTCGGGGGTTCGAATCCCTTCGGGCACATTGATACAAAGTACTGCCGGGCGGTGCTTTGTATTTTATATGGTGGGTATAGCGCAGCTGGTTAGCGCGCCAGATTGTGGCTCTGGAGGCCAAGGGTTCGAATCCCTTTATCCACCCTTTTATATGGGATGCAGGAATTGTCCTCTTGTGAAATAGTGGGCTATCGCCAAGCGGTAAGGCACAGGACTTTGACTCCTGCATACGCTGGTTCGAATCCAGCTAGCCCAGTTTATATGGAGCACTAGCTCAGTCGGTAGAGCACTTGACTTTTAATCAAGTTGTCGGGGGTTCGAATCCCCCATGCCTCACTAGGTGTTGTGATATCCTGATTTGGGGATTCGAACCCCCTGGTCGAGATCCCCCATGCCTCACTTGTTTCTTTTATACAGCATCCTCACATTTTGAAAACCCCTTTCGGGGCTTTTTTTATTTCATTTTTATAAAGGAAAGGAAATACTATGCAGACTAAAGAAAACAAGATGGGCGTCATGCCCATAGACAAATTACTGATCTCCATGTCACTGCCCATGATGATCTCCATGCTGGTACAGGCACTGTACAATATTGTGGACAGTATCTTTGTGTCCAGGATCAACGAATATGCCCTGCGTGCTGTATCTCTGGCATTCCCCATTCAGAGTCTGATGATCGCTGTGGCGGTGGGAACTGCGGTAGGTATCAATGCCTTTTTGTCCAGAACCCTGGGAGAAAAGGATTTTGAGAAAGCCAATATCATTGCCAGAAACGGTATTTTTATTGCAATTGCCAGCTATATTGGATTTGCGGTGGTCGGTGCACTGATCAGCAGACCGTTTTTTGCCAGCCAGACGGAAGTACTGGAGGTGCGGGAATACGGTGTGACCTATCTGACTATCTGTTGTGTGGCGGGAATGGGTATTTTTCTGCAGACGACTTTTGAGAGGCTGTTACAGGCTACCGGTAAGACCATGTATACAATGATCACACAGTCAACCGGTGCAATCATCAACATTATTCTGGATCCGATCCTGATTTTCGGGTATTTTGGCATGCCCCGCATGGGGATCGCCGGTGCAGCAGTGGCTACCGTGATCGGACAGATCGTTGCCGCATCCATGGCATTATGGTTTAACCTGAAATTCAATAAGGAACTGGATATTTCCATGAAAGGATTCCGACCCAACGGTCATCTGATCGGACAGATTTATAAGGTAGGAGCCCCTTCCATCGTGGTACAGGCGATCGGTTCCCTGATGACCTACGGAATGAATCTGATCCTGGCATCTTTCGGTTCCGCCCAGACGGTGTTCGGTATTTACTTTAAGCTGCAGAGCTTTGTGTTTATGCCTGTTTTTGGACTGAATAACGGCATGGTGCCTATCATTGCTTACAATTATGGCGCAGGACATAAGGACCGCGTTATTAAGACCATTAAACACAGTGTGGCTTACGGTGTGGGTATCATGTGTGTGGGACTCATTGTAATGCACATCTTTCCGGCACAGCTCATGCGTATGTTTGATGCGGAGGAAAGCCTGATCGCCATCGGTATTCCGGCGCTGGAGACCATTTCCCTAAGCTTTGTGTTTGCTGGCTTCTGTATCGTGGTGGGAAGCGTATTCCAGGCACTGGGTAACGGCGTCTACAGTATGATCGTGTCCGTGGCCAGACAGATGTGCGTGCTGCTTCCGGTGGCAAAGCTTTTGTCCTTAAGCGGTGAAGTGACATTGATCTGGTGGGCCTTTCCCATCGCGGAACTGGCCAGCCTGCTCTTAAGTACCTATTTCCTCGTAAGGATCTATAAAAAGATCATATGCCACATTGGAGAACCGGTAACGACAAGAGAGATTACAGAATAAAATAGAAACAGATGCGGCGGGGATGCTTGACAAGCAAAAGGAAGGAAGAGTATAATTATTCAAGGTCCTTTGGCAGAGAGCATTCCCGTTTGTCAAGGTTTTAAGCTAATCGTCGGATATGGCAGTTAGTAAGCGGATATGGCGGAAGTGGCAGACGCGATAGATTTAGGTTCTATTGTCAACAGACGTGCAGGTTCAAGTCCTGTTATCCGCATTGCGTAATTATGGAAGCATAGCTCAGCCGGGATGAGCGTTCGCCTCACACGCGAAAGGTCAGGGGTTCGAGCCCCCTTGCTTCCATTCAAAAAAGCTGATAAAATGGGCGTTTCAGGACACTGGGTAGTCGAATAGTAGTCAAAATAGTAGTCAAGCCTAAAACGAAAGGAGTTTTTTGCAAAGATTCCAATAATTTTATAGTGAATGAAATGTGACGGATACATGACGGGTAGACCGTCTTTTTTTATGCCAAAATTTAAGCATAAGGAGGGATGACCTTATGGGAAAATTCAGATTTTCAGATGAAGCACTGGAACGTATTTTTAGTAAAGAACAGATGGGAAGTGTTCCGCTTAAATATCAATCAATCGTAGTCCATGCTACAGAGGAAGTTATAGGAGAACTTGGTAATGCTTATGAATTTCAGTCCGTTGGGACTTTTGAACAAGCCGACATATCAGACACTTGATGAAGTTGAAATTGCGAAACAGATAGAATCAATGGAAGAAAGGGAGAATAGCCATGCCGCAGCCGATTATGAATCCAAATTATTTCAATCCGCAGTATAGAACACCTATGTACGGACAGTTTATGCCACAGCAGGAGCAATTCCAACCACAGCAGTTTATGCAACAGCCACAGCAAAACGCAGTACAGATGTACGGTCGCATTGTGCCAGCGCAGGAATGCATAGCACCGAATGAGGTTCCTATGGATGGCAATACGGCATTTTTTCCTAAACAGGATATGTCAGAGATCTATGCTAAATCCTGGGGAGCGGATGGAAAAATCTACACAAGGATCTACAAGCCTATTTTAGATGCAGACCCTAACAATTTACCGTCTGACACAGAAAAGGCAAAATTTGACCTATCAGACGAAGCCACAGCGGTATTTATGAAGCGTTTCGATGAACTGGAGCAAAAGATTGAACAGTTGAAATCTTCGCAATCGCAAAGAAAAACTCCGCAATCGCAAAGAAAGGATGATGCAGAATGAATATGATGAACCATATGCAGATGCCTAAAGTGATTGGAAATCCACGGCAAATAATTCAAGGGATTATGGGAAATAGTCAGATGATGCAGAATCCCATGATTAGAAATGTAATGGGAATGGCGCAAAAAGGTGACATATTAGGTGTTGAAAATTTTGGTAGAAATATTGCCAAGGAACGTGGCATAGATTTTGATTCCGAATTTGAAAAATTCAAGCGTCAATTTCCTATGAAGTAGATACTAAATTCTTGCAAGATTAAGTATAAAAAATCTTATACGGAGGTAAAAATTATGTTTGAGAGTAACAATACTCCCTTTACCATGCCTGTTATGCCAGCTAATGGCGGATACAGTAACAACGGTGCATGGGGTGACGATGGTGCCTGGTGGATTATTATTTTCGTCCTTTTCTTTGCTTTTGGCGGTTGGGGCGGTAATGGATGGGGCGGTAATGGCTCTAATTCCAGTTACTACACCGATTCTGCATTGCAAAGAGGGTTCGACACCCAGTCTATCATCGGTAAACTGGACGGAATCAATAACGGTCTGTGTGACGGATTCTACGCTGTAAACAACGGTATGCTTACCGGATTTAATGGTGTAAATACCAACATTTTACAGACTGGCTATGGTATCCAACAGGCTATTAATGCAGACACCGTAGCAGGAATGCAGAATGCTAACGCTTTACAGGCACAGTTAGCGCAGTGCTGCTGCGATACCCGTGAAGCTATCCAGGGTGTAAACTACAATATGGCAACGAATACTTGCGCATTGCAGAACACCATGAACAACAACACTCGTGACATTATCGACAGTCAAAATGCCGGTACGAGAGCAATCCTTGACTACTTATGCCAAGACAAGATTGCAACTCTGACAGCAGAGAATAACGATCTGCGCAGAGCAGCTTCACAGGATCGGCAGAATGCACTTCTCACTACTCAGATGGCGGCTCAGACACAGCAGATCATCAACACTGTGAAACCTGCACCTATTCCTGCATATCAGGTTCCCAACCCTAACGTATATTACGGGTGTGGTTGCAACACTGGTTGCGGATGTTAAAACTGCATATCGAGTAACTTAACCTTATGGTTATGTCTGCTATGCAGAATTACTGACAACATGGGGCAGACTGCATGGTTTGCCCCTATTATTTTGGAAGAGAGGTATTATTATGGCTGAATATACAGCAGTAGCATTACAGACTGTGGCAGCAGGAGCAGACGTTGCCTTTACCGAAACTGCCGTGAATGGAAGTAACTGTATCACTCATAGAGAGGGATCCGGGATTGTGAAACTTAGAGGTATCACTAATCAGTGTCGTGCAAGATTCCTTGTAAGTTATTCCGGCAACATTCAGATTTCCACGGGTGGAACTGTTGAGGAAATTTCCCTTGCACTGGCAATAGACGGGGAACCTTTGCAGTCCACAAGAATGATTGTAACTCCTGCAGCTGCTGAGAATTTATTTAACGTTTCTGCACAGGCTTACATTGATGTTCCTCGTGGATGTTGCAGTACGGTAGCGGTTCAGAACACTTCCACACAGGCTATTCAGGTGCAGAACAGCAATTTAATTGCCGTTCGTGAAGCGTAGGAGGTGAAAAATCATGGATGTTAAAAGAATGCATGAAATGATTGAAAAACTTTCTGAATGCGCTAAAGCGCAGTTTGACAAAGGAATTGACAAGGTAGATACTTGCGAAATGGGAAAGGTCATCGACATGATGAAAGACTTGTCCGAAGCTATGTACTACCGTGAGTTGACAAAAACCATGCAGGAATATGAACCGGACGAAGTCATGGAAATGTTTGAACGGTACGGTGACGGTGGCAGACGGTTCTACGACCATTACCGCTATGCTGACGGCAGATTTGCACCTAAAGGTCGTGGAATCTACCGCAGAGGTTATGAAGAGCCACCTTATTACCACATGACACCGGAAATGTATCACCGTGACATGGACAGAGACATGGGTCGTATGTACTACACGGAAACTTCTTCATCCGGTATGCGTGATTCAAGAGAGGGCAGAAGTGGCATGAGCCGTAGAGCCTACATGGAAAATAAGGAATTGCACAAGGCTAACACTCCTGCGGACAAGGAAGCAAAAGTGCGTGACCTGAACACCTACATGACGGAACTGGCAACGGATATGTCCGAAATCATAAATGATGCCACACCGGAAGAGAAGTCTGTCCTTAAAAGCAAGCTGTCTGCACTGGTAACAAAAATCGGATAACACACTTAAGGGGCTTATTTAGCCCCTTTTATGTTGGAGGTGGTAAGATGTTCACGATAAATGGAATCGTTTGGAATTTAAGGCTTGTAGAGCCACACAGCACCATGTTAATGCGTTCTGATAACACATACACGTTTGGAATGACAGACAGAAATACGCAGTGCATTTATATTTCCAACAGAATCAATGGCTCATTCTTTGACCGTGTTCTCTGCCATGAGTTGTGCCATGCGTTTGCATTTTCATACAACCTTACCATGCCGATTGAGGTAGAAGAGATTGTTGCAGACTTCCTAGCCACTTATGGAAGAAATGTGTTTACACTGGCTGATGAAATTATCAAAGATTACATGAGAATGCTTGCGTAGTGCTTTTACAAATGCTATAATTAATAGTGACCAAACTATAATTTATACCAGCTGAGCAGTAGAAATACTTTTCAGCAAAAGCGCATCAAACATGTATTTTTAAAAGAAGAGTGTCCTTGTCGTGGAGGGCATTCTTTTTTTGCATAGAAAAGACCCCTGTTATGGGGTCTCTTCTTTTGTGCAGTCCTCTAAATCTTTCTGAAGAATTTTAGATGCGAGGTCTGAAAGCTGTTTAAAGTAGGTGATTACTTCGGAATTTCTGCACTTGTAGTTTCCGGTCATTGTAATGTAAATTCTCTTTGCTTCATCAAAATTATACGTTCTTCCCAAAACTTCAAGTAAGTGGTGCATATATTCCTTTGATGTAATGTCGTAGCAACGGCAGATGTAATTAATTTTTCCACGGTTGATGCAAAACCAGTCTGTCTCAATCGGCAATACTGGCTTTTCCTCGATTGCCGTTGTGGGTTGCTGATTCTTTACCGTAAAGTAAGCATTAACAAGAGTCCTTTGAACATTCCAAGCCGTATCATCGTCAAGGCACTTAACAATCATAAGATACCCTGTTTCAGTAAATAAATATGTTCTCATATATGGATTTCCCATTATCTTTGAGTTGGGAGACACCATGTCGTTCAACTCTTTTCTTGTGATTTCAAAGTAATCAACATCTTTTAGAAAATGTTTCCTTTTTCTTTCAAAATGTTTTACGAGCCTTTTCCTATCACATTTATGAACATTGCATATGTCACTAAAACTTACAACCATTTTCCCATGGTATTCTTTGACCGACAACTCTGTACCCTCAACGTTTACCAGTTCCGTCATATGCTACCTCCTAAATCTGTGGAACGTAAGAACCATTCATAATACCGATTGCCAACTTCATTCCCTCTACGGCATAGTAGTTAATAGTTTTCACTTCACATTCTGAAAAAGAATCCATGAGTTCTTCAAAGACATTTTCACTCACGATCTCCTGAAGCTTATCAAAGAACGGCTTAAAATATTCTGATGATTTATCTCCTTTTTCCGCAGTGTTGATAATCTGACTTTCAAATACAATTTCTAAAAATCTGTCCATAATTTTATCTCCTTTTGATTGATTTTCCCAAAAGAAGATGTTAAAATAAATTATCACTTCTTTGGGAGTGGTGTGGAAGAGTAGTCAATGCTTGTCGAGGGCGATTTGATTACTCTTTTTCATTTTCTAAAACACTGTCAATTCCTTTTCTCACAACATCTGTTCTTGTGACATTGTGTTTTTCACAGTACTGATTAAGACGTTCGTTTGTTTTAACATCAATTCTTGCCTTAACCTCTACTGTTTTAGGCTCCAATGCTTTAGGTCTACCTGTGCGTGGTGACATTTTTAACACCTCACTTTCTGTGGCACAATTAAATAATACATAATGTGGCACAATAAGTCAAGCACTTTTTCAAAAAAATAAAAATGCACTAGATTGAATCTAGGGTGTCTATCATCCGACCAGTTTATTCACCGACTTATTTTCCAAAAATTCCTTAATTTCTCCGTATCCCCAACCGTATCCAACCAGTGAACTTACAAGCATTTCTGCATTCTGAACTAACAGTAGTTCTTCCTCGGTCAGATAATCCCGGATGTTTTCTTTGTTGCCAATATTAAGGTCAAGCCGTAATTGCTTTGCGGTTTTTCCGAATACTGATTTATAAATCAAATCGGTGTAGGTAGAGTATGCATGACCGTGCATCCGTTCATTTTCGGAAGTCCTCTGCAAACTATCCGTAAGTACCCTGCGGACACCAATTCCTTTTTCACGTTCCCGTATTTTGCCGATAAGAGCCTTTTCCATTGCGTTGAATTGCTTGATATAGGCTTCCTTGAACTGCATTGCTTTTTCACCAGTGTATCCCATAGCAAGGAGAGTAAAGCCGTCTCTTGTCATAACAAACATAGGTTTTTTCCTGTTCATACTATCTATATAAGAGATAGGCACGAAATTGTGCTCTCTAAATTCTTCGCTACAATCGAGTTCTCTTATGTCCTGCATGACACGTTTATGCTCTTTTCCAAACGTTTCCGCAACATCAAGGCTTGTTACAACGGTTACTTCTTCTTTGTTTAATGTTTTGATTTCAACTAACATTTTCTACCTCCAACAAATACATTGTCATGGGGCAGAAGAGCATAAAAATAAGCCCACTACCCCTGTTACTGTTGGAGTAGCGAGCTTCCAATCTTTTTTTGGTCTGTCTTTATTCCGGGTCTTGGTTACAATCTAGGCTGTCTAATCAACTTTCACTCTCCGGACGTGGTGCAAGACTTCCTAACTGACATATATTATACCATGCAGGACGTTGGTTCGCAACAAAAAAGAGCACCCTTTCGGATGCCCTTAAAATCCTATATTCTATTGTAATTTTATGACTTCTTTATGACCGGTCCATATACTTGTTTCATATTCCAGTTCAATACTCTGCGCATCCTGTGGAACTACAAATGCAATCTTGTAAGATGTATTTCTTCCACTTGAAATATTCGCATTCAACGAAGAGTTTTCCACAACACTGTAATTCTGTTCGCAATCTGTATTGTCTGCGTAGCACTGGAAATCATAGATACTTACATACTTATCATCTTTGCTGTTATTCTGATAGGAAACATCAATCATTATGTATTTCATTCCGTCTGCAGGAGTGTTCCAACCGTATTCATCCTCATAATCGGTGAAGTTAAGGTCAAAATCATTTATTGTGACTTGTAAACCGTCTGCATCAAATGTGTAACCTGGAGAAATGACAGTATTACTTTGCACTTCTGCTTCTTCAATTTTTGTTTCCGGTGTGATTTCTGATACTGTGTTAGAACTATCCACTGTTGCAGAAACAGATGCTTGATTACCAGTGGATTCCTTGTTGCTATCGGATACACCATTTACAAACAATGCCACAATGGCAAAAATTACAATTCCGATAACAGAGCACACAAGACCTGCAATGGCTGTTCCGTGCTTTCTGTCTTTTTGACACAGAGCAATAATAGCGAGTATCAAGCCTATAATACCTGGCACAATGCCAAAAGCTATACAAGCTGTGAGGATGCTTATAATACCAAGCACCATTGAAGTGATTCCTAAAGGACTTTGTTTCATAGAGTAATTACCCCTTTCATTTTTGATTTTATAAAATTTTAACACATTTGTGATATTCTGTCGATAAATAGATGTGAAGTATTGAAAAAAATTCAAGGTCAACCGTTTTGATACCCCCGTAGGTCTGCATTTTCAACCGAAAATCCATTTTCAGAGATTTTTGAAAGAAAAATTTTTCTACAATTTTCGTGCTAAAAAATTTCAATCCCCCCGGGTTAGCACTTTTCAAGCTGAAAAATCCGTTTTCAGAGATTTTTCGCTGATTTTTTTATGACGATTCAAGGCATGAAACACTTGTAAGCTCCTGCGGTGCACGTTTTGAACCTGTCACCCGGTCACCGTGTCGCAGCTTTCGCAAGGTCTCCAACAGCCGAAAGCATGGAACCATACGCAGACCGCAACAGCTCCGCAGATTCCGGAGACAGACCACCCCTGACAGATTCCACATTTAAAACTGTTTCCAGCCGTTCCCCGGCATCCGATACACTTTCCATGATGTCATATATGTGTCTAATTCCCACTTTTCGCATTTTGCCAAAATCCCCCTTGTAATATTTGATTGTACACCAAGACAGCGCAAGCCGTCAATATACCCGTGGGCATGATCCAACCGGATCCGGCAGAAGAGCAGCGCAAACATACCACAAAACGGCAGTAGATCCAACGGAACACGACAAAAAGACGGTTGCAAGCCGTCTTTTATCTGTTTTCAAGTTCAAAAATTGCCCACCGAATGGCGGCGGCTGTCTCCGTGTCTTTCTCTCGCTCCGCACGCTCTAACAGCTTGTAAAGTCTTTCAAGGTTCTTTTCTTTCATCTTGGCAACCTCCTATTTTTAATTTTTGGGCATATTCCACCCATAAAACCGCCGCCGGTAGTGATCCGGCGGGCATCCTCTGCGGCGGCTATTGTTCGCAATTTATATCTGCAATCTCTTTGCGTACTTTCTTGATCTCTGCAAGGTATACCGGGTTATCTTTGCAGGCTTCGAGGTTGTCCAGTCGTCTTATTAGTTCTTCTTTTCTGCGTTCGTTTTCGCTCATGGCGTAATACCTCCATATTTTCAATTTTTCCCGTTTCCGGGTAAAAGCAAGACCGGGACTTGATCCCGGTTGTAAGCCTGTCTTACTTGCTAAATTTAACAATATGATAAATTATATCAAAAGAATGGCTTAATGCTCTTGCCTGTGTGTCTAACCATTCCTCTGATCTGTTTGGTTTGTTCTCGCCGCCGCAAACCTTTTTTAACTCAGACGGGCAGCAGAGACGTTCGGCAATGTCACAATCATAAATCAGAGAGCAGCCGCCCCAACTGTACTGTTTCCAGTCAGCGGCGCCATTCAGTAAAAGGCTTTTTAACTCTGTTTTGTCCTGCGGAATCTCTTCAACTTCTAGAGCTTCTACAAGCTCATAAGCATAGATCTTTACACCTTTATTCCATGCGCTTCTTGCCTTGCTGTTGTTGATTGCTTCTAATAATTCATTCTTTCTCATATTGATTTTACCTTTTCACCGTGTTATAATTGCGGTGCCTTTCTTTTTGGGTGCCGGTGTTCGCTTGGTAGGTGGTCACCGGCTTTTTTTATTTGTTGATATTATAATAGCAAATATATTGCACATATACAATATGTAATATTTAACAAAATAATGCACATATAAACACACGTTTATTAGTTAAAATGTATATTGCACATATTTTATTGACAAACTAATGCACATATAGTATATTTAAAATACATTTATATTGTATGGAGGTAAAAAAGAATGGGTATAAACAAAACAAGTGAAGCACAATTAAAAGCAAGTAGAGAATATGAAAAAAGAAACGACCGTATAAACATAGTGTTTCCGGCAGGCACAAAAGATAAAATGAAATCACTTGGAATTGAAAAGCCGAATACATTTATAAAAGAAGTAGTTGCGGCAGAACTTGAGCGAATGGAAAAATATAAAAAATAATGCACATATATCTATTGACATATAATGCACATAATGTTATAGTGACATCATGACATCACAAAAGTGATATCACACAAATGATATCACAAAAAACTAATGATATCACATAAATGATATCACAAGAAAATGAGGTGCTAAAATGGCGGAAACATTTAACCAAATGATTAGATTCCCGAAAGACCTAGAACCGCAGATCAAAGCGCAAGCAGAAAAGAACGGTATAAGCGTAAACCAGTTTGTTATAGGTGCCGTGATCGCAGCATTGCAACCAGTACAGCCGCAGACAGTAACAGAGCAACCGAAAGAAACACCCGTGGCAGGCTCTAAAAGCCCCATAGACGAGAAAATCGCACTCATGCAGGCAAATGAACGGCTACACGCTTTACAAGCCAAAACAGCGGCAGAAAGAGCCGCTAGAGAGCACGGAGAAGTTGCACCAGTTGTTAAACATCTTCCGAAATGGGCGGGCTTACCCGGACAGCGGCCAGACGAAAACAATGTTGAATGGGTAGAACGCAAGAGGAAAGAAGCGAAAGAAATTTACAAGCAAGGTATGGAACGAATACAAAGAGAAAAGGAGCAGAAAGCATGAAAGGAACACCAGAGCAGATCACAGCAAAGAAAGCCGCCCGGATCCGGTCAAATGTCCGGCAGTTCTTCCGGTACTACCGGGAGCAACTGGAAAACGTGGAATCCGAACGGCTGAAAGAATTTAACCGGGCAGAACTCCAAGCACTGGAAACAGTACAAGCGGAAACACTCCAAGCACTGGGGAGCATGACAGATTATGAGTTATTGACCAACAAAACCGCATACGGTGACAGGGCATTAATTGACCGGATCACAGCGAGAGCGGAACGGATCAGAAGAACAAGTAAACAAATAGCTTAAAAGAAAGGTTAAAAGGTGGAAATTATGCAGAAGATAGAAATTTATTGTAATTACGGAGTTTTAGCAGCAGAAAAGAGAAATGTTTATACTTACGGCGGAGAACACCAACACGCAACCTGCAGCGATCGCATGACTGTTATAGTTCCGGACGAATGGAAATTATATAAAAATACTTTTGGTGCTACTATGGTTGAAGCCCCCTGGGGCGAATGCTACGAGATTAACGAAGTACTTCAGGGGAACGAAAAGCCTTGTTTTTATGCGCTAGATAGAGAAATGAAAGGGCATAGGGCATATTTGGAAGAAGTAAACGAATAAAAAATAACAGGCGGAGCCGAAAAGCTCCGCTTTTATGTTGGAGGTTAAAAAAATTAAGCAGGTGTAACAGCCTGCTTTTCTTGATCTATTTTCACTGCGTTGTTTTAACGTGCTAAATTTTGTAGACAAATTGTAGACAAATTGTAGACGCAGATTAAATAAAAGGAGATTAGATAAAATAAAGGTTAGATAAAATAAAAGTAAATAAGAGCAGAAAGACATTGTATAACCAAGTATATATATAAATACTAGAGCTGACCAGCTTCCACCATACACCCATCTGCAAAAATCACCTGTCTGTCTGTTTAAAAATCCCATTTGTCAAATTTACACGGATGATATTTTTTAATCGCATGATTTTTATTTGCTCAAGATCACCGGCAGACATACCACAATAACAAATCGTCAAATGCGTAAAAGGTTGTTGTAGATTTATAAATAGGTCTTGTGTTATGATAAAAACAGTTAGGGAGCCGACGTTAATACGGTGCGAGTGACAGCGGTGCAAATCCACCCCCCCTCTGGATATGTAGCCGCCCAGATTGTAACCAAGACCACCGGAGCCGACAGACCGGAAACGACAAGAAGTCACTAGCTTGTCACTTTTTTAGATTTATGTTTTTACATGATCTGTGGAGAAGATCAAAAGACATAGGTTTATTGAGTGATGCTTAGTGATTTTTTTATTGCAGATTTTTAGGAGGTGCAGAACATGGAAAAAGTTGAAAATACAGAAACATACAAGGTATACGAAAATGACATGGAGCTATATCTTTCCCAGTTCTGCAGAGATCAAAAAATAGAGGATATCAGACAAGAGTCTCAAAGCGTTTGGAATGCTGCTCTTATGTATATCAAACGCCATGCATTTAATGAGCCTGACTGTCTTAAGTCTAAATCCCTTGTAAATACTACTGGATCATTTACAGGTGGAGTAAGTAACTATAACGCTTATAACTATGACTTAGTTAATCGTATATGTGATTATTATATATATATGTGTATGATGTATGACAAAGAAGTATCTGCAATAGGATTTAGCTTATTAACTGGTATAGACAGATATACTATAGCTACTTGGAGGGATGAGGGGACTAAATTAAGTCCATCGTGTTCTGACATCGGCAAAAAGATATCGGATTTTCGTGAAGAGAGTTTAAGCGCAAAGTTAGCCACAGCAAAGAGAAACCCCGTTGGGATCCTGGCGATTTTGAATAGGCATTACGGGTGGAACCTTCCGGGAGTATCGAGAGAGCAGCAGAACCACAAGCAAGCGTTGACAGCTTTGGATTTGCCACAGTTAGGCACTGTAAATGGACAAAATACATCAATGTTGCCCGATTCCGGAGCGTATGACGATAGCAACACAGATGCAAATGATTAGCAACAAGCGTGGAAATATGCGGAAATACGGGATAGTTAAGGATGTGACAATAAACTATTCCATAAAGACGTGTTTAACGCATAGTTAAAACCAAGGGGGAAGGGGTCTATGCGAAACCTTAAAAACCACCCATCTTAGTCCCACAAATATTTTTTAAAACAAAAAGGCCTATTACGGAAAGTGAGGTGACATACATGAAATTAAGCTACACACAGAACAAATTAGAATTCAACAGAGTTTCTTTCAAGGACGAATTAAAAGACAAGCTAGGGACGGTATGCAGTAACTGCGGAAGCAATATAGGAATTGAATATCATCACGTAGTACCTTTAGCACTTGGCGGTACAAACAACATTGGAAATATTGTCCCACTTTGCCATGTATGCCATCAAATTGCACATGGTTCCAGGAACATCAGAGACATAAAGAAACCTGAAAACACTGGTAGACCTAGAAAGCCGCCTGTTCCGGGCTATCTGAAAATCCTAGACGAATATAAGAAAGGCAAGATAGGCAGAAAAGAATGTGAGAAACAGTTGCAACTTACTCATGGAAGCAAGCTAACTGATATGTGGTTCTATAAGAAATACCTGAAAGATAATCGCATAAAGGTTCTTAAGAACCGGATAGATATGTTAAACACACCAAAATGTTTGAAAATGGATCACTCGCAGGAATTTGTAGCAAGGGTTGTTTATGAAGACGGAAAAGAAGAAAAGTTCTTCGCCTGTGGTTGATTTTAAAAATTTCCTCAAAAACAAAAAGACACTTAGGAGGTGTACCACATGATTTTCATTTACATAGTTTTAGCATGGATACTGTTTCAATTACAGGCTCCTGCATGGGTATATATCCTGTTCATCATCGGAGTATTTTTAAGAGCAGTAATCACTGGTAGAGATTAAGCGTATGCAAATCTACGGAAAAGAGATTAAAGACGAATGTTCAAAATGCGGTGAAGTCTTGCAATGCGAATTGTTTCTGCAAGGTCACGGAATCAAAAGAGACCGTGAGAACGTTACGGAAATGGTTAGCTGTCAGATGAAGCACCAAAAGATCAGACTTGATAAAGAGCCTAAAGAAGATTTGCCAGTTAAGGAGAAATGCGAATTGCCACCGGAGATTAAAGAGATTTACACAGAGGTTTGGAAAATTCATAAAGAGTACGCTAATCCGAAAACGGATGATGACTGGTCGTATCTTATCCGGCAAGGAAATTTGCTGATTAAAATGCACAACAATAGCCAGTTTGCTAAAGCACTGGTAATGGCAATGATTGATGAAATTGAAGGAAGGACAAAGAAAAAATGCTTGGATTCATGATCTTAAAAATGATGACAACGTTAGTTTTAACATTTTTAACAATATCTGGTTTATGGTATGCTCCAAAGCAGAAAACAGCATCGGAAGGAGTTGTTTTCTTTGCAATCGCAATGTTCATTGCATTTGGAATAACTTTTATGTGGGTATAGCCTATGCGATTAACGGAAATTATGCGAATTATCCCATATCACATTGTTGAATGGGTTAAATTCATAAAGCCATTGTTATTGCCGAATATCCTGTGTTGTGTTGGCATTGGATATATGTCGGAGAAATCAAGGCATCAAGAGTGTATGTAGCCTGTGTGTGGGAAATGAAAAATGAAATAATGCGTTCGACAACACTAAGTTTTACAAAGTACCGTGCGCAGGCGTGATAATTTTTAAATTAAGCAATATAGGGTGTTTCACGAAAATAATCCGGGAGCAGATGGTCTCTCTCCCGGAGTTTAGGACTATTGCCAAGCGGTAAGGCACAGCACTTTGACTGCTGCATTCCCAGGTCCGAATCCTGGTAGTCCTGTTTCGCAGATGTTTTCTTCTTTCGGTCTTTGCCATCTGCGAATATTCCATCTACATGGAATACTCCTTTCACCTCATAGCGGAATGCTGTTAAGAGCCGTCGCAAGGCTCGTGAGGGTTTAACCGGTTTATGATAGCCCGGTTTTTGCGGAATACCGTTGTAGGTTTTAATCCGTGGGTTGTCAGTAAAGACATTAAAATCCCGCACAGCCATTGCGGACATAAAATTGGCGTAGGTGGTTGGGTCGCTCCCGACTAGCAGGTAACTGGCGGATGCCCTGCGAAAATAAAAATAGCCATAAGTGTTGCGATGCGTCATCGCCTTAAATGTAGGCATACAGCTTATGGAAACGCACATTGGGATGTAGCGCAAATGGAAAGAGCAGTGTCCTTCTAAGGCATAGGCTGTGGGTTCAAGTCCCATCATCCCAACTTTATCTTTATCTCCACTTAGTCTGGCACTACTGCAATAGTTCAGGTCGATGGGAGATGTATGGATAGTAGTTGCTCATTATCGGTTAACGAAAAACACTTCTGTGAGTAGAATTTGCAGATTCAAAAGCAGTCGAGCCTTGTTTGGGTCGGGTGGGTTCAACTCCCACGGCAACTATTCCCTGTCTAAAACGTAAGCCACATACGTTTAGCGAAAACCAAGCCTATGAAGTAGAGAACATACAAGACTGTGAGATTGTGGATAGTCAGTGACAAGTAGGCGGTGCACATTTGGTTATGGCAAGCGCAATCCATAAAAGGTTTTACGGTGCGATTACCATGTATAGCTTCAGTGGTAGAGCAGCAACCGCATAGGTTGTGTGTCGTAGGTTCGATTCCTACTGCATGGGTTATGGAGGAATTTTTCATGAATGCAGAAATCATTGGCAGCTATAAAGATATTCCAGCAGTGATATGTGAACCCGAAAAATATGATATGTACGAACAAATTTTCAAAACGACCTTGGTGGAACATCGTTGCCAGCGCTGCAACCGTCTTTTAGGAAAATTCAACGGACAGGCTGAAATCAAATGCCCGAAATGCGGGAAAATCAATAGAATCGGAGTAGAACGATGAAATTTTGTTTCGGAGATATTGTTGTTGTCGAGGAAAATCAGATAGGTGTTGTGGTTAAAAGTTGGTGCAAATCACTCTTAGGAGCAGAAGCAAGTCATGATGTGTATGTGAGAATGACAGGACAGATTGTAAATTACCCGGAATCGCAGATACAGAGGTATATGGTTCGCCATAAATATCTTGATGAACAGGAAGTTGAGTGGAACAATAATGCCGTATATGGCAGATAAATATAGCATTTCAGAGCACCAGTCGTAGAGTGCCTACGCAGAGAGCCAAATTTCCAAAATTTTAGGGAAGGAGGCTCTTTTATATTGGCAAGTCAGAGCCTTATATCGGCAGTAAACAGCTATGACAATTACATACAGCGCAAGGGAATTGATGAACAGGTCATTGATGCGTACATACAGGCATTATCGGTTGCATTTCGGTCAGAAAATGATGTTAAGTACGGATTGCAGCAATCAGCAAAAACAAAGTCACTTATTGCAAAATATGTCAGAGAAAAGACAGGCGGAAGAGTTGCTGATTTGGAAGTATACGCAGGGGATAATGATACATCATATAAAATTTTAGATCAATTTTACAATGTTTTAATGTATGAATCAGCGTATCTAGTTGACAGCTTTTTTTATTACATTGAAATTGATGAAAAGGATCCGTGGAAGAGATTTTATTTTCCAAGAAGAAACGTTTTAAAACAAGTAGTAGGAGCATATCAAGAAATTTACGATGGGAAACTGGATTTTCTATCAGTTTCCCAACCAAAACGTACCGGGAAAACAACCGGAGGACTAAAACTGGCACAGATGATGGGTGGAAGAGACCCAGATGGAAGCATTTTCGGTGTTGGAAAAGGTGAAGGACTGGTAAAAAGGTTCTACGGTGGTCTTTTACAAGGATTTGAGACTGAAAGTACCTATCAGCGGTTTTTAAGTGTTTTTCCGGAAGCTACAAAAATAAGCAAAGATGGATACAAGAGCGCAGAAAACCTTTCCATAGACCTTAAAAGCAAAAATATTTTTCCAACATTTACTTGTAGACCCATTGACGGTGCAATCGTAGGCTGTACGGAAGCAAATGTGCTTGTTTATATTGATGACTGCGTAAAAAACCATGAAGAAGCAAGAAACAGAGACAGGCTAGAGTTCCTGTGTGAAAAGGTCACAGATGACGTTTTAGGACGTAGATTAGAGGGTACACCAATTATTATCCAGGGAACAAAATACAGCCTGTATGACCCTATTACAGCGTTACAGACCAAGGCTGATGAACTAGGGTGGAGATGGAAAGAGGTTGCAATTCCGGCACTTGACCCTGTAACGGACGAAAGTAACTGGGAAATATACCGTAAGGATAAACGGGGACTTAGAAAGATTTTTACAACGGACTATTATCGGAAAGAGAGAAAACTTGTTTCAGAGGAAACATGGGAATCTGAGTTTCAACAATCACCATTTGAAGCAAAGGGACGTATGTTTGCTGAAAAGGAATTGCACTACTTTGAAGAACTTCCGATTGACAGAGAACCAGACGCAATCATGGCGGCTTGTGATAGTGCAGATAAAGGAGAAGATAGCTGCTCAATGCCTATCGGCTATGTGTACGGAAATGAGGTCTACATAGTAGATGTTGTGTTTGATAATGCAGGAACACAGTTCACAAAGCCTGAATGCGCAAATATGCTTATTAAGCACAATGTTAAAACAGTCACTTTTGAGAGCAACAGTGCCGGGGAATATTTTGGTCGTGATGTTATGGACATTGTAAAGTCGCAGGGAGGAAGATGTAGCGCAAGGTTTAAGTTTAACTGTTCCAACAAAATTACGAGAATGGAAAATGCAAGGGATAATGTAATTCGTGATTACTATTTCCGTGATTTCAAGAAAATGGACAGGCAGAGCCAGTACTACAAATTCATGAAGGAATTAACCACTATGACACGTAGTGGAAAAGTAAAACACGATGATGCACCGGATAGCATTGCATTGTTTGAAAATGAGATGCGTAGCGGATACATAAAGCCAACAGTAATTTTGCCAAGCCCTATATAGGAGGTAAATCGAATGGTGACCAAAGAGGTTTTATCTCAATACATAGATTTACAGGAAGAAATCAAAGAAGTACAGCAGAAGATTAAAAAACTTGAATCGGATATCAGAAAAATTGAATCGGATGGGAATGTTGTTGACAGCGTATCAGGTGGATGCGGAGGCACTGAACATTTCCGTATTGAAGGATTCCCTTATCCAGAGTACAGCAGAAAACGAACTTTGCTTTATTCAAGAAAGGCTACTTTACAGCTTTTAGAGGACGATTTACTGCAAAAAAATAATGAAGTCGAAGAATTTATTGCAAGCGTTCATGACAGTCGTATAAGACGGATCATAAATTTACGTTTTATTGAAAAATTATCATGGAACAAGGTTGCTGATAGAATAGGTGGTGGAAACACAGAGGATAGCGTAAGAAAAGCATTCGATCGTTACATGGCAAATTAAACTTGTCCGATATGTCCGATTTTTCCGTGATACTATTAAGATGCAGAAAGATTCCAAGATATTTTTCATTTCCTCCTCAGATAATGTGAAGACTCCAGAAATACCGCTTTTATCAGCAAGGGCGGTATTTTTGTGCGCAGAAAAGAGGTATTTATGATTTTTAACCAAAAAATTAGAGTGTACTGTCCGAAATGCGGACGGTTGGTCGGTGAATGCAGTTCAAAATCACATATCGACAAGAAATATAAGTGCCGGAATTGCAATAAGATGGTTGTTTACCATACAGAGACCGGAGAACGTGAGATTAAGAAACTTCCAAAAAGAGATCAGAGTAGTGGAATGACATTTATGTAGGTGATAAAAATGCAAACTGGAAGAATTGTACTTTATACGGATGTAGAAGAAATTACATACAAAAATGTCATTGATGTTTTGAGAAATGCCATGACAGACCATAGGGTAAATGCAGCAAGGATTAAATACCTCATGGAGTATGATGAAGGAAATCAACCACTTAAAAGAAAAAAGAAAGTAAGAACAGAAATTGATTGCCATTGCGTAGATAATGTGGCAAATGAGATAACGGAATTTTGGAGTTCATTCGGCTTCGGGAATCCTATTACGTTGGTTCAGACTGGAGATGCAGAAGATAAAGAGATTGCAGAGGGAGTAAAAAACCTTAATAAGCAATACAATCTTGTAAAAATCAAAACAAAAACACAAGAAATTGCAAGACCTATGTTAATAGGTGCTATTTGCAATGTTTTAATCGACGTAAATACAGAATGGAAACTAGGAAAAGCATATTTTACATATGATGTACTTAATCCAATGACTTCATTTGTTATCAAGTCAAGCTATTACGCAGATCGAAGAACAATGCTTGGAGTAACATTCCGGCATGATAAAAACAGCGGAAGTACATACTACACTTGTTACAGTAAAGACAGCAGATACGAAATTAGGGATATGAACAAAATCATCAATGGCGATGCTGTTGAAGATGATGCTAATAAATGGAAACACGAAGAAAGAAGCGGAGAAAAAAATCCTTTAGGAGTTGTCCCTATTGTTGAGTATTTCCGGTCTTATGATCGTATGGGAGTGTGGGAGCGGCAAATTTCCGAAATGGATAATTTGAATCTTATGATTTCGGATTTCTCCAATGATGTTGACCAAAATACACAAGCTATATGGCACACGAATGATGTTGATTTTCCTACTGTTGAGGAAAAAAACGAAGATGGTACAGTTACAGAAAGCGTAAGAAGGCCAAAGTCTGGTGAATGGATGCAAACATATACGGCATCCGATGGAAAAACACCTATTGTAGAAGCACTTGCTGTTAATTATGACTACGAAGGAATGCTTAACAATATACAGGTACGGAGACAAACAATCTTGCAAAAGTGCAATGTACCGCAAAGAAATGATAATTCTGGTGGCAGTACTGGTGTCGCAATGAGTGATGCTACAGGGTGGAGCCATGCAGAAGCAGCGGCATCAAAACAGCAAATGATTATTGATTCGTGCAAAATGGAAGAGGTTGAGGTTGTGTTAGCAGCTATCAATGCATCTTCCTATGTTCCGCAAGATGATCCAATGAGAAAACTTACAATAGCTGATTTAGAGCCAAACATCAAGCGACAAAAGACATACGAAATGTCAACAAAGGTGAATGCAATGGCTACTATGCTCAGTCATGGATTTAGTCTTGAAGATACTACTGATTCCATCCCGTTTTTCGATGATCCAAGCAAGGTATGCAGCAGAAGTGGGGAAGGAGTTCGCAAATACCAAGAAACTGTTTATAAAACAAATAGTCAAAATGCTGGAGAAGGTGGAGATGGAGAGAAAGAACCAAATTCTGGAAGGACAATGCAAGACTTGTCAGACCAAATTTCTAACAGCCCTTTAATTGATAAGAACCGTACAGACAAATAAATATCATGATATCAAGCCATTGGGTTTTCCCAGTGGCTTTTTATATGCCTTACGTCAGAGAAGACGTTAATCGCAAGAACTTAGAGAAAAAGTATAAAGAGCAAGATTAAGAAAGAATGAGGTAAAAATCATGGCAGATGTAACCACACAGACAACAGAAACACAAACAACAGAAGTTAGTGGACAACAGATTGAAAGCAAACAGCCTACTGTTGAAGAACTCATGGCGCAACTTGCTACAGAAAGAGCTGAAAAAGAGAAGTATAAAAACAGATCTGATAAAGCTAGTTCGGAAGCAGCAGAGTACAAGAAACAACTTCGATCGAAGCAGACTGCGGAAGAGCAGGAAGCAGAAGCAAAAGCAGAAGCACAGAGAATTGCGGACGAAGAAAGAGAGTCCATGCGAAAGGAACTTAACCACATTAAGGCAGTAGCTGCCTACAAGGGAGTTTCTGAAAAATCTGTTGAAAAGTTGATTGATGCGGTTTCGGAATCTGACCATACCGCCATTGCAACTATTATTGAAAACGAAAAAAAAGCGGCAGTAGCAGAAGCACAGGCTGAATGGATGCGCACAAGACCAAGAGTGAATATCGGTGGCGGCGAATACTCTGGTATGACCAAAGATCAGATTATGGCAATTCCGGACAGAAATGAGCGCAGACGTGCTATTGCAATGAATCAAGATTTATTTTAGGAGGTATAAACTATGGCAGCAGAAAACAATCTGATTAAGAAAGATGACCTTGCAAGAGCAAGAGAAATTGAATTCGTAAACCTTTTTGGGTATTCCATTAAAAAGTTGGTAGAAGCCCTTGGAGTAACCAGAAAAATCCCCAAGGCAGCAGGAACCATGTTGAAGTCCTACAAGGCAGTAGGAACTCTTCAAGATGGACTGGTTGCAGAAGGAGATACCATTCCTCTTTCTAAATACAAAACTGTACCCGTCAACTATGAAGAGATTACTTTGAAGAAGTGGAGAAAAGCCACTTCCGCAGAAGCCATCATCGAAAAGGGGTACGATCAAGCGGTTGTAATGACTGGCGACGAAATGCTGAAAGATGTGCAGAAGGGAATCCGTAAGAACTTCTTTGATTTTCTTTCTACTGGCACAGGCTCTGCTTCTGGAAAGACTTTCCAGGCTGCACTTGCACAGGCATGGGGACAGTTACAGGTGCTGTTTGAAGATGATGAAATTCAAGCAGTATACTTCATGAATCCGCTGGATGTGGCAGATTATCTGGCAACCGCACAAATCTCTTTACAAAATGCTTTTGGCATGACCTATGTAGAGAACTTCCTTGGACTTGGCACTGTTATCTTTAACAGTTCTGTACCAAAGGGAAGCATCTATGCAACCGCAAAAGATAATATTGTTCTGTACTACATTCCTGTAAACGGTGCGGATCTGGATGAAGCGTTCACTTTTACTTCTGATGCAACCGGATATATTGGAATCCATGAAACACCGGATTATGACAACATGACCTGTAAGGACACTGTTATTTCTGGCATTGTTCTTTTCGCAGAAAGAATTGACGGCATTGTAGTGTCCACAATTACAGGAGATAACACTCTTGGTACACTGACTGTTACCAGTGTTGCAAGCGCCACAGATAATGGTAAAACAAAGATTACTGTAAGTCCTAGCAAAGGCGCAGGTAACTCTTATAAGTACAAGATTGGAGAATCCGCTCAAACTGTAACTTATGGAAAATCTGTACAGACGTGGGCTGCATGGGACGGTAGCGAAGAGATTACCGCAGAAACTGGAAAGATTATCACCGTAGTAGAATGCGATGGATCTTACAAGGCAGTTAAGGCTGGCAGCAAGGCAGTAGTAGCAAAGGATGAATAAGAGGTAGCACATGGCAGAATATACGACTTTGGAGCAAGTAAAAATCCGTCTGAAACAATTTCATATTGATTCTGAAAGCTCCGAGGTCGTGTTTGATGACCTTGAAGATAACCCTCTGATTGAGCAACTTATCAGTCAAGCGAAAGCTGACATTGTGGCAAAGAGAATGTACCCGGACAGCTACACGGAACAAAAGATTGCAGAGGACTTGAAGCGGTTTGAGAGCGTGATTGTGAACGTGGTTGTGTATGACCATTCACAGGCTGGAGAAAACTTCATGGCAAATTACTCTGAAAACGGTGTTTCGAGAACATGGAGAGACCGTGACAGTCTGTTCGTAGGTGTATTCCCATTTGCCAAAGTGCTGTAAAAGAAGATTGTGCGTGACCATATTGCTGGTGTCAGCAATATGATTGCAGGCGGCACACTTTAAGGGTGGTGGGCGGTGTGCCAACAATAAGTAACAGGAGATATGAAATGAAAGATTTTTTATTACAGACATACACTATTGTATTGCCTATTTTATTAGGATATATTGTCTGGCTCCTTAAACAACAAAAAAAGGACAGGGATGCAAACAGTAAGGGAACAATGCTTCTTTTGCGTGTTCAACTTATTGAGTATCACGATAAGTACATGAAGTTGGGAGAAATTCCAAGCTATGCGTATGAGAATTTTGTAGAGATGTACAATGCGTATCATGCGTTAGGTGGAAATGGAATGGCTACCAAAATGTACGAAGAAATCAAAGAAATCAGATTGAAGAATGGAGGTAAAGAATAATGGATTTTTCACAAGTAGGAACTTGCGTTGCAATCGTGGTTATCTGCTATCTTTCCGGTATTGGAGCGAAGCTTATTCCAGTTATTAAAGATAATTACATTCCGGTTGTTGTTGGCATTGTCGGTGGCATTCTCGGAGTAGTAGGAATGTATGTAATTCCCGACTTCCCAGCAAATGATGTTCTGAACGCTATTGCGGTCGGCATTGTTTCTGGTTTGGCAAGCACCGGGGTAAATCAGATTTACAAACAGGTGAAGAAAGATGCTTGAAGCAAATAAGCAAAAAATGAAGTATTCCAAACAGGGTGAGAAAGTTACAATCTACGACCGTGACGAAAATGGAAACATCAAGTACATTGAGGTTGACGGTGAAAAGATTCCAGTAGTTTTGAGAGAAGCTATCGGATTTTCTGACCCTGTTCTTTTTTCTGCCAATATCAGCAATAAGTTGTCAGAAGTACTGGTAAAGGAATTTGGTATTGATGATTCTAGTTCCTATTGTCAGATTGTAACCGATAAGGGATATTTGCCGATTAAAGCAGGAGATATTGTTTGGAAGAAATCTGATGTGGGGCGAGATAGTGATGGACTGGTTGATGATAAGACAGCGGACTATGTTGTAAAAGGTGTAGCTGATGAAGGACTTACCGTTGACCTGTTTTTGCTTCAAAAGACGGTAAAGTGATATGGAAGATAAGAAAATCAATGTTTTGGGAACAGAATATCTTCTTATGTTTCGCACAGAGGAAGAAAACGAAGAGTTAAAGGAATGTAATGGCTATTGTGACTATTCCTCTAAAGAAATTGTCGTGTTGAAAGAGAAGAGAAAAGATGATGATATCAGAGATTTTGTGTGGATGCGAAATAAAACCGTAAGACATGAAATCGTCCATGCGTTTTTGAGTGAAAGCGGACTACTGAACAACACATACAATGTTGAATGTGGTTGGTCTTTTAACGAAGAAATGGTGGACTGGATAGCAATTCAATTTCCAAAAATAATGAAGATTTTCCAAGAACTTGAAGTTTTGTAAGGTATTGAACTATGGGAAAAACGATTGAACTAAATCTATTCAGTGACAAGTCCATACAGAACGCTATTAAGGCTCTTAGAGACTACGAAAACAGCTTGACCTATAAATGTAGGCTACTGGCTGAAAAGTTGGCAGAAAAGGGCGTAGAAGTGGCTAGGATAGAGGTCACAAGTTTAGATGCTATCTTCACTGGTGATTTAATGCGAAGCATTCATGCAGAGCATATAGGGAACATAAAAGGCGGTGGAATCTGGGCGGTCGTTGCTGATGATGAATCCGCTGTTTTTGTGGAATTTGGTACACTTGGTAGCATTGGCGGCAAAAAAGAATATCCGTATCCGTTGCCGGACGGTGTTCAGTGGAAATACGGAAGTGGTTCAAACATTATTCAGTTGTCAAACGGTCAATATGGTTGGTTTTATAAAGGTGATGACGGAAATGTGTACTGGTGCGAAGGCATGGACAGCAGACCATTTATGTATTTGACGGGTATTGAACTTGAAAAAGATGTAGTGAAAGTGGCAATGGAGGTGTTCGGTAATGGCGGTTAATGAATATCAATGGGTATCAGATTTCAAAGTCAAGATTGCATCATATTTGAAAATGAAAATACCGCAGAGCCATCCTAAAGCGTATGTAACGGACAAAAGCAAGGATTTGTCGGAACCAACATTCCCCACAGTTTACTTTCATGCTATGCCGTTCACAGAGACAGGACAAGACCTTGAAGCACGTTCTGTTAATGGAATCACAGCATCATACCAGGTGGATGTGATAACCAACAAGAGCCAGGAAGAAGCTGAAGCTATCATGGCTACGGTTGCCGGACTTTTCAAGCGTTTGCGGTTTCAGATAACGTCCATGCCGGAGTTTAGCAATACTTCACAGAACACATACAGAAGCACAGCACGATTCAGAAGAAACGTAGATGCTGATGATATATTGTAACTATTGACAGAGCCTACTGGCTCTATTTTTTTATGCAAATTTGGAGGTAAATATGGCTACTGGTTTAAAAACGAGAATTGCTTATAAAGAGCCTAGTTCTAGTGCCGCAACTGGTGAGTACTGGGCAGGAACTTACAAACTGCTTATGAGAGCGAAAAGTATTCCTTCGCCGTTCGGAAGTCAGAACATGGTGGATACTTCTACATTGGAAGATTTGGTAGAGACGCAGGAAATGGGTCGTAGAGCAGCTAACAGTATGGAAGTGCAAGGAGCATTTGAGAAAAAGTACAAGGATGAAATGGTGACAAACGAGGGAAAGAAACTCGATTTCATCATCCTGTATGGAACTGACGGAAAAGGTTCAGAGGGTATTTGCGCATTTATCGGTCAGGAAAGTTTTGCACCGGACGAAGCAACAGACGATCATCTGACTGGAACTGCTACGATTGCACAAGCTACTGTGCCGAAGTGGATTGAAGATAATTACACTGTTGCAGTAACAGAGGATGAAAACGGTTATCCCACAGCAATTACACTGACAAAAAAATAGAAAGTCAGTCAGAAACAAATAGCACTGCCGTGGCTGACTTTGATGAAACGGTAGATGAGCCATTGATTTAGTCAAAAGAGAGCCGTCTTCGGGCGGCTCCTTTCCAACAAAAGGTTGGGGAAAGGATAAATTATGTTGACTGTAAAATTTGGAGAAAAGGAACTTAACATTAAATTCGGTTACGAAGCAACCGTAAAGAACAACATCATTAAGAAACTGGCAAACCTCGAAAAACAAGAAGATGGAATCGAATCCGTAAATAACATTCTCATGTTACTGCCGGAACTGATTCTTGTTGGTTTGCAGAAATTCCATTCTGATGAATATGGTTTTGATCCTTACAACAAAGAGCAGAAAGAATCGAAGTTAAGCGAGGTTTACTCCATGCTTGATGATTATTTTGATTCTGATGAATCTGATATTCAAAAGTTGTTTGCTGATGTGCAAGGAGAGTTGCTTGAAAATGGTTTTTTAGCAAAGCTCCTGAAACAGGAGCAGGAGAAGAACCCCAAGAAAGCGGAGAAGAAGTCAGAGAACTAACATGGGAAATATACTGTAAAGAAGTACGACCTATGTGGCTTTTATACACAAAAGGGTACGGATTTTTAGTAAAAGATATAGATTCTTCCTGCCCTGCGGATTTAGAACCTTATGCAGAAGCATACAAGTTAGAAATGAAGCAGAGAGACACAGAGATGTGGTCTTGGTTTGGAAATTATGGTATATCTGCATTTGGTGTAGCAATAGACCATTGCTTTAGTAAAAATGCAAAGTCAGAGTATATCAAAAATCCGATCATGGAAGAAAGCAAAAAAGAGCCGGCTTATAAGGAATCTAACGAAGAAATTGCAATATGGGAAATGAAACAAAGAATTAAAGCATTAAGAGAGCAAGGATTACCGGAAAGTCCGGATTAAGGAGAAACAAACATGAGTTTAACAGGAATTGATGTGTCCGCATACCAGGGGACGATTAACTGGTGGGCGGTAAAACAGAACGGTATTGATTTTGCTATTCTGAAAGTCATCCGTAAGGATTTGAACCCGGACAAGAAGTTCGAAGAGAACTGGAAAGGTTGCCAAGAGAACAATGTCCATGTGCACGGAGTATATGAATACGGATATATTACAACAGTTGCAAAATCACGATCTGATGCAAGAAGAGTGCTTACTATTCTTAATGGCAGAAAAGTGACAGTATATCTTGATGTTGAAGATGCCGTTATGAAAGGTCTTGGCAAAAATATTATTTCCATTATCAATGCTTACGGCAAGGTTATCACAGACGCAGGATTGCCATTTGGCGTATACACTGGTGAAAGTTTTTACAAGACATACATCAAGCCTTATGGTGGTGTAAGCTATCCCATGTGGATTGCACGGTACGGCAAGAATAACGGCAAGTGTGATGTGAAATATCAACCGCAAGTACCGAACATGGTAGGCTGGCAGTATACTTCTAAAGGTCGTGTAGGCGGCATTGTAGGAAACGTGGACATGAATGTATGGTACAAGGAATTAGAAGCCGTACAGGGCAATACGAAAGCGTACAGCAACCCTTACGCAGAACCGACAAGACTGTTGAAGAAAACAGTTCCTTGCATGAGAGGTGATGATGTGCGGTGGTTGCAATTTTCACTTATTCATCATGGTTGCTTATCTGCGGTGAATGCAAAGGGAAAGAGCAACATTGACGGAATTTTAGGTAAAGACACAGCAACGGCAATCGGAGTATTCCAAAAGAAAGTCGGAATCAAGGTTGATTACAAGTGCGGTGCGGTTACGAGAGAATATCTTAAGAAATAATTTTAGGAACGGTAGGTGTCAAAGCTTACCGCTCTTTTCTTGGAAGTGGTTGACACTTCCTTTTTTTTATTGCGGTAAAGGCGGTGCGGTATGGCAGATATTGATATTGATAATCTTCAAATAAAAATAAGTGCGGATGCGAACAAAGCCAGTAGTGCACTGAATAAACTTGCAAACAGCCTTACGAATTTTCAGAGAAGCTTGTCCATTGATACGTCCAAACTGACAAGTATTTCCAACAGCATACAGAGTATTGCAAATGCTGCAAATTCCATGAATACGAGTGGAATTAAGAATATCTCCACACTGACAAATTCTATTAACAGAATGGGGAAAATAGATACAAGCGGATTAAGCAGAATTTCATCCGCACTGAAGACTTTTTCTGCTGATATGGCAGGAACCAAAGTAGATGGAGTAGGGGATATTGCAAGCATAGCATCGTCAATTTCAAGACTTGGCGGTGTGGCATCCGGCAGAGCGATTACGAACATTCCTTTACTGGCAAAGAATTTGAAGCAGTTATTCACCACTCTGTCTACCACACCAAACGTAAGCGAGAACATTATCCGCATGACAAACGCACTGGCAGGACTGGCATCTACTGGTGCGGCATCAGGTCGGGCTGCAAACTCTTTAGGCAGAAATCTGAACACTTATACGGCAAGTGCAAAAAGAGCCACGAAGAGCACATTCAGCCTTGCAGCGGCTTTCGGAAAATTCTACGCAACGTATTTCCTTGTTATCCGTGGAATTAAAAGCCTGTGGAAATCCATAGAGGGAACTACGGACTATATTGAAGCATTTAACTACTACACAGTTGCTTTCAATAAAGTCGGCAAGGAATGGGGCAAAGACTTTGAAAAATTCGGTTACGACAATGCAGAGGATTATGCGCAGAGTTTCGGAAATCGTGTAAATGAACTGCTTGGTAAAATGTCCGGTCTGAAAGTAGATGTAGACGGTGGATTGATTTCTGAAAGCGGAATGAAAAACCTGGGATTAAATTTACAGGAGATTACCCAGTATGCTTCACAGCTTGCATCTATCACCAATTCTTTAGGGCAGACCGGAGAAGTCACCACGGCAATTTCAAAGTCTATGACAATGCTTGCCGGGGATATTTCTTCTCTGTTCAACGTAGATTTTAGCACGGTTGCAACTAACTTGCAGTCGGGCTTAATCGGTCAGTCAAGAGCATTGTATAAGTATGGTATTGATATCACAAATGCCACATTGCAGACTTATGCTTACAAATACGGCATTGAAAAAGCTGTCTCCGAAATGTCACAGGCAGAGAAACAGCAGTTGCGCTTACTGGCAATCTTAGATCAGTCCAAAGTGTCATGGGGAGACTTGGCCAACACAATCAATTCACCAAGCAACATGATTCGCCAGTTCACAAATAACGTGAAAGAAGCTGGCATGGTTCTAGGTCAGTTATTTATTCCGGTATTGCAGAAAGTACTTCCTGTCATTAACGGTGTCGTAATTGCGATTAAGAGACTGCTTGTCAGTGTGGCAAATTTACTGGGAATCAAGATTGACTTTTCGTCATTTGGTCAAGGTGTATCCGGGTACAATGAGGATTTGGAAGATACGGCAGATGCACTGGATAAAGTTGGAACAAGCGCAAAAAATGCTCAAAGTGGAATCAGGGCGTTTGATAAATTGAAAGTTATTTCTACACCAAAATCCAGCGGTTCCGGAAGTGGTGCTGGTGGAGCGGGAATTGACCTTACAAAGGAAATCATGGACGCTACTGCTGAGTACGAGAAAGTATGGCAAGAAGCATTCGACAAAATGCAGAACACAGCTATGAAGTGGGCTGACAAAGTAGAAAAACTTCTTGAACCTGTAAAAAAGTTGTTCAAAGATTTGTTCAATGGTGATTTTTTTGAAGCAGGACAAGATTTGTCCGGCATTGTAACAGGGATATTTAACTGGATGTCCGATGCTATTGCATCTGTAGACTGGTACCAAATAGGTCAAAACATAGGACAGTTCCTTGCCGGTATTGATTGGACTTCCGTATTTACATCTGTCGGAAATTTTATAGGACAAGCAATTACAGCGGCAATCGACCTGTGGAAAGGAAGTTTTGATGCAGCACCGATTGAAACCACGATTCTGACAGCAATAGGTCTTTTGAAATTTACTGGCTTGGGAGATATACTGTGGAAAGCAATCAAAGATTCCATTGTCTTGTCAATGGGTGGTAAGGCAGGAGCAGGAATCGGAGAAACAATTCTCGGAAATCTATTAGGAACTGGAGCGGCAACAGGAGCAGAGGGAGCCGCAGCGGCAGGAGCAACCGGATTGTTTGGTGGTATTAGTGCAGGAGCAGTAGCGGCAACAGCGGCTATAACAGCGGTTGTAGCAGGACTTGCACTTGTATATGCAACAAACGAGGATGTTAGAAAGAGTTTCAAGGAATCAATTTCTGCTATTGCAGAAAATCTTACTCCGGCAATGGAGTTTTTAACAACAACGGTTATACCGGATTTGCAGAGTGCATGGACAGGGCTTGTGGATGTTCTCACTCCGATAGGAGAATTTTTGAAGACTGCATTCACAAGCATATGGCAGGATATGCTAAATCCGGCATTAAAATATGTTGGTGAAGAAGTGCTTCCGAAATTGCAAAGTGCTTTTGAAAATCTTTGGAATGGAGTGCTTGTTCCGCTTGGAACATTCCTTGGAAATGTTTTGAATCCTGTGATTCAGATTGTTGCGGACATACTTACAGTGCTTTGGCAAAACGTAGTAGTGCCTTTAGCAGATGCATTAGGAAGTATTTTGGGAGCGGCTTTTGATGCGATAGTCGATAAAATGAATTTTGTGGTAGAACAAGTGAAACCAGTAATAGAAGTATTCACCTTCTTATGGGATAATGTTTTATCTCCCATAGTCACTCATTTGTGGGAAGATTTAAAGCCTGCTTTTGAAACTGTATTTAATGCAATAGGAAATATTATCAAAAATCTTGGAACAGCATTAAAAGGATTAATAAATTTTGTTTCTGGTGTGTTCACTGGAAACTGGAGAAAAGCATGGGACGGAATAAAAGATATTTTCAAAGGAGTGTTTAATGGACTTGTATCCATAGCAGAAGGATGCGTAAATCTGATTATTGATGGAATAAATGCTTTTATTGATGGTTTTGGCTTGGTTAGCGGTATATCGGAAGCTATAGGAATAAGCTTCAAGCCAGTACAAATACCTAAAATAAGTATTCCTAGATTTGAAACTGGCGGTTACGTTCCAAGCCGATACACGATGTTCATGGCAGGAGAGAACGGCGTACCGGAGATTGCCGGGACAGTAGGCGGCAAGACAGCGGTTGCCGGTGGAGTTGAAATCACTGGAATCAAAGATGCTATTAATTCCACGGCACAACAGGAAATTGCACTTCTAAAACAAAATAATCAGCTACTGCAAGGAATCCTTGAAAAAGAGTTTGGAATAACAACCGATCAAATTGGAATTGCCGCAAGACAATACGGTCAAGAGCAATTTAACCAAAAACACAAGAATGTATATGTATTTTAACACAGACAGCACTCTGAATGGGTGCTGTCTATTTTTATGCAATAAGGCGGTGAGCGTATGTCAGCATATCAAGGATGGCTTTTAAAAATTGGAAATTACGTTATTGACCAGTCAAGATTCATAGCCGCTGAAAGCTATCAGCCAGCTGTGAATATGCAGGATGTAGACCCGTGGACTGATGCAAATGGATATGTACATAGAAATGCTGTGAAGCTAAAAGCATTAAGTGTTGATTTTTCCACACCTGCGATGCTGACGGATGATGATTTGCAAGAACTTCTATCCGGAATACGAAGAAACTTTATTGATGCAACGGAACAAGGATGTAATATCACAGCATACATTCCATTTTTAGGTCAATATGTCACACAATATGGATACATGGCTGATATAAAGCCTACAATCTACGGAACTTATGACGGAGAGATTAAATACAATCAGATAGAATTTTCATTTGTCGGAGGTGTAGCGAATGAGTAACTATACCTATGCGGATTTGTTTGATAAAAGCGCATCCAAAAAGGAAATCACGATTGAAACAGAGGACAAGTCTGTAAAAATCACCAACAGCGAAATCCATTTTGAACAGTTTGAATTAAAAGAAATACTATGTGATGATGATTACCTTACATTTGGACAGTGCAATGCATCACAGTTAAAATTCAAAATTTCAAACGTGTTCACAAGCATGATTGGGAAACAGATAAATGTTTCTGCTGTGATTAATGGACATACTGACGCACCGTTTATTTTCGGCAAATACCGTGTCATTTCCGATAAACCAACAGATGATAAGCGTTACAGGAATGTGACTGCTTATGATGCTATATACGACATTGGAGAAGCGGAAGTATCTTCCTGGTATAACGGATTAAAGTTTCCTTTGACGTTAAAGCAGTTCAGAGACAGCTTTTTTGCATATTTTGGTGTTGAACAGGTAGAAACCACATTGCCTAACGACAACATGGAAGTGGCAGAAACCATAAAACCAAGCGAACTTTCTGGCCAGACGGTCATGGAAGCAATCTGCTCAATAAACGGATGTTTTGGACACATTAACCATGATGGAAAATTTGAATATGTTTTCCTTAAAGAAATAATATCCGGTTTATATCCACATAAAGGATTATATCCACAGAAAGGATTATACCCTAGAAAAGGTTCTGAAAAAGAAAAGGTTACTGGTGGAAAATACAAATCAGTCAAATATGAAGATTTTGTCTGCCAAAAAGTTACAAAAGTGCAGATAAGACAATCAGAAAATGATATTGGTGCAGTTTACCCGGATACAGAGATTACCGAGAACGACAACAGTTATATTTTGCAAGATAATTTCCTTGTTTATGGAATGAGTGCAGATGCCCTAGAAACAATTGCAAGAAATCTGTATGAGGTTATTAAAGTTGTAAAATATAGACCTTATAACTGTGAAAAAATAGGAAATCCTTGTTTGAGCCTTGGAGAAGCAGTCAATGTATATACGGCTAAAGAAATCATAGAAAGCTATGTGTTGAGTAGAACATACAAAGGAATCCAACAACCGACAGACACCATATCAGCAAGCGGAAAATCTCCAAAGTACAGTGAACAAGTAAATGGAATTAACAAAAGTATAATTCAACTCCGAGGCAAGACTAATGAGTTGGAGCGTAATGTGGAAGAGACCAAATCCGAAATCAAGGATGTAGAGAATGGACTGGATACAAAGATTACACAAAACGCAGGAAAAATTGAAGCAGAAGCAAAAAGGGCAACAGATACAGAAGTAGAATTGGCAGCGGCGATATCTTTGCAGGCAGACCAAATTAAATTAAAAGTATCAAAAGGCGATGTCAGTTCGCAGTTGAGCGTTGAGAGTGGACAGGTAAGTATTTCTGGAAACCGTTTTGTATTGGAAGCAGATAACTGTAGCATATCAGCAGATGGAACTATAACAGCTAAAAATGCAGTAATGACTGGTAGTTTTAAGTCTATAGGGGAAGACGGGAGTTACACAGAAGTATCATCAGGTGAAATTAAATTTTATAACGAACTATTGCAAAGCACAGGATCTATAAAAGGATTGGGACAATATCTTACTATTGATGCTTCAATGGTAAGTGTAAGCGGAATTTTAGTGGTAGGAAATGGAGCAACATATGATTCACAATATGTAAAAAACATATCAACAACTTCTCAAATATTAGGCAGTAAGACAGTACTGACAAGTGCAACATTAAGTGTCACAAAAAATTATATAAATGGAACCGTATCAGATGTATCTTTGGTAACACAAACAGCCAATGTTGCTGATTATCCTGGACATAATGTTAATTTTATTACAGGAGTTTCATCACTTGGAGGTTTGCTCACTGCAACATCTGGAATTGTCACACTTATGACGTAGGAGATTTATTATGGTAAAAAAAATATTTATTCTTCAAACGATTATTGGAAAAACAATGAAAGAAGTAATGGAAGAAAGGCAAGAAATTCAGCAATATATAGCTTTTACCATTGGAATTTCCACGTTTACGGAAATCAATGCAACATTGTTTAGCACGGAAGATGGCGATGGTTTTGAAGAGTTTATGAAGCAACTTATTGACATGTCGGATACAGTGGTTGCACAGAGCGGATATGAAGTATCTGAACTGTGCAAAAATCTGTATTCGTATGCAGAAGAGCAAGGAAAAGAAATCTATGTAAGGGAGAATTGATATGGCAGCAAATTTTGAGATTAAGAAATTAAAAAGCAACCTTGTGACAGTATTAAATCAAACACCGTTGCCTATCGAGGTGAAAAGGCTTGTACTGTATGAAGTATATTCGGAGACTAAACAGTTATCAGATATGCAGATTATGAAAGAGGAAAGCGAGGTATCTGCAGATGGCAATGAATAAGGTTTATACCAGAATTAATTGGGAAGATTATCCCAGTGAGAACACGGATTTAGATGCATACAATCTTAATCAGATGGATTCTGCTATTGATGCGTTGGACAACCGTATCATATCACAGGATGCCTTAAAAGTAGACAAGTCTGCAATAAACGGAAATATTGCTGATTGGACTATGGATGAAACAACCGGTGTTATTACTATTACAAAATACAACGGTGAAAAGGTTATTTTTGACCTTAATATTGAAAAAATTCCTGTCGGCTTTTCCATGTCTGATGACGGAATCATTACCATGACTACAGAAGATGGAACACAGTTTAAGGCTGATATTGGTTCTATGATTCCGGTGTTGACATTTGAAGATTCTGCAACCATAGCTGTATCCGTGACTGGTACTGGAAAGAATAAGACTTATTCTTTTTCAATCAAAACAGGATCAGTAACAGATTCTATGCTACAGCCTAATTATTTAGCAGATATTAGAGTAGAATCCGCAAATGCATCTGCTTATGCGCAATCCGCAAATGCAAAATCTGTATTGGCTAAATCTTATGCCATAGGTGGAACCGGAACAAGAGAAGGAGAAGATACAGATAACGCAAAGTATTATATGGAGCAGGCAAAACAGCAAACAGGAGGTATACCTACAAAGGTTAGTGAATTAGAGAATGACGCTGGATATATCAAAAAAGATGTTGATAATCTTGTGAATTACTACGACAAGACCACTACCGACCAAAAATTAGCCAACATTGACTTGACTGATTATCTCAAAAAGACAGGTGATGCTTCCAACACAACCGTAGCATTCACTGAGCCAGCCGACCTTGCACAGCCGACCACAGGCGAAAAACTCAGCGGAATTATCGGCAAGGTTAGCCTTGCGATAAAGAACATCAAAACATTAATTTCTCTAATAGGAAATACTGATATTTCATCAATCGGAAACGGCACTGTCACGGGGGCAATTAGTGATGTAAATGGCAAGTTACTTTTATTCTACTCTATAGAAATAACAGTGAATCGGGAGGTAACTGTAAATGAAATAACATCCTATTCGTACAGTGATTATTTAGATTCCTCAATTTCTGCAAAATATAAAATAGTTGGAGTATGTGGACTAGGTGGTTCCTTAAATGCAGAAATGTGTATACCAACCTATTGGAGTCAAGCGGTTCTGTATGTTAGATGGATGGTCACAGGTAGTGTATCTTGTAAAATTATGCCATTATTAATGTTGCAAGCAATTTAAAGCATTACATTCCATTTATTTGTGAACGTAATTTATTTTTTCCAAAGTTCAGTCCACACACCATCTACAACTGAATAAAATATAATTGCATCGGCGTTTACTTCTAATTCGTAGAAGTGGTTATCATTTTTTAAACATCTTATACATAATGTATCATTTTCTATTTTGATTTCGCTGTATAAAGTTGGTGATGATACTTTGTAACCTAACTTGCCATTTACAGAAGGAGTGATAGCCGATGGGCGGAGATTAGAAAAAAATAAATCAATCAAAAAGAGCATGGTGTAAAAGCCATGCTCTTAATCTCTTTATCTGATTCCCCAGTCACCGTCATTGTTGACGAAACCAACCACATATCCTATCATGTCATCAATTATGTGTTCCGGAAGTATACTGTTCGGAGACATGAGCGAAACATATCTCCATTTTCTAACGCCATATTCTATTATATGGGTTTTTACGGCAATTTGTATCCCACCATTACTTGTTACAATACATCGTTCACCGTCTTGTGGTTCCCGATCTGCGGAAAGGAGAATAATTTCCCCTGGAAGATAAAACGGCATATAGTAGTCGCACGGAATTTTCAAACCGATATAAACCTTGGATTTTATATCTTCCGGTAAATTGTCTATGCAAATAGGTTCTACAGCGTTTGTGGTGGCTATAATTCCATTCACAAGTTGTGGTTTGAGGACAGAAATATACTTGTGCGATTTTTCAATACTGGAATAGATTTTATCTTGGTGACGTATGAAGTAACGGATAAGGTAAAGAGAGTGCTCCGGCAAACTGCGGCATATCTTGACAGATTCTAACATCTTATCTTCCATAGTGCCACAACCTACCAGTTCATCTACACTGATTCCAAAGGCTCTAGCAAGCGCAACAGCGGTCGATAGCTTTGTGTCGTTAGAATTACCGTACAGTAGTGAATTAAGCGTAGAATAAGGCAAATTAGCTTCATCTGCAAGCTTGTACACTGTCATGTCCGGCTCATTAAGAAATTCGTGGAGATTCCCACGAAAACTTAACATATAATTTGCACGGTTGACTGATAGATGTGTCGATATTTCTTTGATTCGGTCTTTTTTCATCATGTTTATTGTCCCCCTTTCACATGATACACTTGTAACATCCCTTGAAACGAGGGACATCAAGTTCTGGCGAGGGCGGTGTTTATTGGCGTTTTCACCGTCCTCTTTTTGTTGATATTTTACAACAATAAAAAACATGAGTCAAATATATATTGATTGTTTAGAACGTATGTTCTATAATGCGGTGTATCGCTACTTTAGATTCTGCGGAGAATTAAAGGGGAGAGGGGTGTGGTTACGATGAACGAAAGCAATGAATTTTACAGAGAGGAAATTGCAAAGATACTAAACAACATTCAGATAAACAGAGTTTTGAAATGTATCTATATTTTTGTAAAGGATGTATGGGAGGATGTTAAGCCGTGCGAATAATAAAAATAGACAAAGATATTTGCATTACCGGGGATAAGCCTATCATACTTCAAGATTCTATTTGTGAAATATATTCCATGATATTTTACAAAACAAAGGAATATGAATCAGAGAACGACAGCAGAGAAAAAGAGAAAAAAAGGAAAGAACTTGACGTACTTTGCAATTCTCTTAATTCTCTTTCTGCTGCCGTAGAAGTTATCAACAAAAGCATGAAATAATTGAAACTATCAGGGCAAATATAGCTATTATGTTAGTAAAAAACCAATCTTTAATTTTATTTTTATAAGAAATTAAATAAAATTTTCCGGCATCTGTAATTTGAATGTTTGGAAATTCTTCTAAAGTTGATTTTGATGTTGTTATATAATTATTAGCACATATAATTTCTAATGTTTTTTCAACAAAACTTTTTGAGTGATATCTTTTGATTTTAGGGTATTTTTCATATAACTTTCCAAGGATATTAGTATAGTTTACAGACAAACCGTTTGAACAATTATCTTTTATTATATGCATAACTCTATTTATATCAAATCCATATACAACACTCATTATATTTTTCCCTCTCCGACAAGGTTAATATAATTAAGAACTCTATTCTTATTTTCTGTGGACATAGAAAAATACAGCTCTAACGATTTCATCAGATCAGAATCATTTCTTATTTTTCTCAATATAGAAAAGTTCTCATAAGAAAATTTGCTCTCTCCATAAACTAAATAATCCAAAGAAACATTAAAATATTTTGCCATTGCATTGAGCTTTGAAAGATTTGGATTTGATGCGTTTAATTTTGCAATATATCCAGTAGCGAATCCTAATTCTTTCTCTGCAACGTTTGAAGATACTCCTTTTTCTTTGCATAATTCCTGCACATTTTCTTTAAGCATACTTTCACCTCAATAAGTTCTGAAAAAATCGCAAAACAAAGTATTGACATTCTGAAAATATCGCTTATAATGTAACTAAAGGTTCTGAAAATATCGCAACAAAATAAGGACATTAAAAATGCCATTAAAAAATACTTTGTAATTTTCACTCGCAACGAATATTGTAGAATATTTTCAGAGGATAGTCAACAACTTTTGGCGAAATATTCAGAACCTTTAATAACAGAAAGGAGGAATAAGGTTGTTATATAACAAAATAAAAGCTATTGCCAAAGAAAAAGGAATATCCATACGCAAAATCGAAGAAGATTGCGGTTTTTCACAGGGAAGTATGTGTAAATGGAATGATATTTCTCCTTCTTGGGACAAGGTTCAAAAAGTAGCTGATTATCTGAACGTAAAGATAAATGAGTTGATTTCAAAATAAGAAAGGAGAAGCAGGAGGAAGAACGTGAAGTCATCAAAAATTGAAATTCGTCAGTGTGACGGTGAAGAGGGAGTTTTTACGGAAGTCCTCATTGACGGTCACAAAATCAACGGTGTGAGAAGCTTCACACTGAAACAAGGGGTTGGGGATGATGTTCCTACTCTTACACTTGACCTTAATGCACTTAATCTTGCAACGGATATGAAGGTGTTGCGGATTATGCAGGAGGGGTTAGGAGAAATCGAAAGTATTACATTTAAAAAAGAATAGGCTCCCATATTTCAGAGAGCCATTCCATCATTTGTTGATATTTTGAAGTATGGAGCATTGTTTTGGGTTGTTGCAGCAACCAGTGAGACCAGCATATTTGCAGTCTAATCTTCCATTTTCAAATTTGGGTTTAATATCTTCCAAAGAGCCAACAGATATTTGCCTAAAATCAACAGAGTACATTTTGTTTTGCTTATCGCAAAAACCATTGTATACCAAATTATCACCTCCTTATAGGAGAGTATACCACAGAAAGGAGAACAATGAACGAATTACAAACATCAAACATGAAAACACCAATTGAGATTGCACTTGGTGTTGATGAAAACGGAATGACTACTGCAAGAGCGTTATACGAGTTTTTGAGCGGAGAAAAAAGTCATTTTGCAAGATGGGCGAAAACAAACATTGAGGAAAACGAGTTTTACGAGGAAAACAAGGACTGGTGGGGGTTCGCCACGATGGCGAACGGTAACGAATGCAAGGATTACCGACTGACTACCGACTTTGCAAAACATCTGTCAATGGAAAGCCATTCTGCAAGGGGCAAAGAAGCAAGACAGTATTTTATCACCATAGAGGATAGGGCGAAGCAGGAAGTAATTAACCGGTCACAACTTTCTCCACAGATGCAAATGGTTATGTCACTGGCTGAGAGCATGGCACGACAGGAACTGGAACAGAAGAAACAAGCTGAACAGGTTCAGAAGCTGGAAAGTACAGTCACCAACATGAAAGAAATTTTCACGAAGCCTATCGGAGACTGGAAGTCTGAAATCAATGCAAGGATACGGGAGATTTCAGTTAAGAGTGGAATTGGATATCAGACATTATATGGACAGCTTTACGGTGAACTGGAAACGACAGCACATTGTAGCTTAAATATGCTTCAAAGGAACAAGATAAATAAGATGAAAAAGGCAGGTAATAACGAAACAGCTATTAAAAACGGCACAACTAAAATCCAAATTATTTATGAGAAACCACAGTTGAAAGCAATTTTCGAGGGAATCGTAAAGAATTACGCAATGAGGTATTGCTCATAGAAAGGAAGAGGAATGAGAAACAAATATTTGAAATTGAGTAACAGTGTAATTACATCAACGGACAATAAAGGGAAAGCAATGTACTTTACGAAAGTAGACAGTGCCGCTACATTCCAGAAGTTATTCCATGATGAAGAAGCGTCATACGGTGTAGCTGTAAAAGACATTGAAGTAGATATGGGTAATGGAGCAAGTTTTACAAATGCAATTTTAACGACATACATTGCAGAGGAAGAGGACGGATCAAATATGTTTTTGGATGTCATTATCAGTGATTTACTGGGTACGTTCGTATCCGAATGGTACTAAGCCTATGAGAACAACAATAAAGCTGTTTCTTCCTATTATAATAGCACTTTCCATCACATTTACATCCACGGCACAGCCAGCCGGCAGTTTTATCTCCGAGGAAGCACAGGAATCGTGTGTGAAGTACGGTGAGGAATACGGCATCTGCCCGGAACTGCTTATGGCAATGATCGAGAAAGAATCTTCCGGCAGACCGGATGTGGAAAGCGGTGGTTGCAAAGGACTGATGCAGATTTCTGACAGATGGCATAAAGAGCGCATGGAGCGTTTGGGAGTGACGGACATCTACTCCATAGACGGCAATATCCATGTGGGAGCCGACTATTTATCGGAATTGTTTGAAAAGTACTGTGATGTAGGAATTGCTCTCATGGTTTACCACGGTGAGAAAAATGCAACGACTAAAACAGAATTAAGTGACTACGCTGACTGGATATTAACCAGGAGCGCAGAACTGGAAAGGATGAACGGAAAATGAAGAACAGAGAGAAGTATGCGGAACAGATTATTGATATGGCTTTAAATGACATTGAAATAGCTGTTGATAAGGAAGGAAGACTGTGTGATTGCAATGAAATTGACTGCAATGATTGCATGTTTTGTATTCCCGGATGCAGAGAAAAACTCAAGGAATGGGCAGAACAGGAATATGTTGAACCGCCTGTTGACTGGTCGAAGGTTCCTGTGGATACGAAGATTCTGGTGAGAGATTCAGAAGATGGATGGTGGGAAAAAAGACATTTCGCAAGATACGAAAATAATATTGTTTTTGCATGGGACAGAGGTTGTACATCTTATTCTGCTAACGGATACTATAATGTTTCAACTTGGAAGTATGCCAAAATTGCGGAGGAAGACGTATGAGTGCCAAAAGGCGGTTTACAGTCAAAGGAGTAATCGGAAGATTCTTATTTAATCCTAAAGAGTGGGAAATCGACCGTGAAACATCATTTTACTATCGACTGGTGAACCGTGAGACAGGAATGAAAAAATGGGTAAGAAAGGAGTATTTCCATGTTGAAGAAAGAAATTATCCCTATCGTCCGTGCGAATGAAATTTTGATTGCAGGATTGTTAGATGCAGGAATCTTGTATATCGGAGATGATAATATGATTCACGCAGCAGAAGACTGAAAGCCGGAGGAGTGAGGAAATGGAAAGGAAAATCAGAAAAATCTTGGTAGAACTTGGTCTGAAACAGTATTTGCCGGGATTCCAGTACATCATAGAGGTTGAAACGCTGATGTTTGAGAACCGGAACAGAAGACTTTCTGAAATCTACCGGATTATCGGAGAGAAACACAGCACAACCAAGGAAAGCGTGTATCGGGCAATCAAGTGGGTTATTGACAAGATAAACACAACCACAGAATTGTACAAGAAAATCAACGAGACAGACAAGCCGGTCTCAATCTATATGTTTGTTAATTCACTGTATTTATATCTTTGGGAGGATAGGAAAAATGAGGATTAAGCACATCTATTTGCAGAATTTCTGTAAATTCTATGGCTCTAACACACTGGACGCAGACATTTACGACCGGACAGAGATTTCCGGAGAGAATGAAACTGGAAAGTCCACAATCAAGAGAGTAATTCATTACATTTTTGGCTGCCGTGACGAGAACGGCAAAGAGATTAGCGGAATCAGACCGCACGATAAGGACGGCAATGACATTGACGGAGATATTACCACAGAAGTTACCGTGGAGATTGACGGTACAGACAAGGTTTTGAAAAAAGTATGCCGTCAGAACTTTAATAAGAAAGGCGAGTTTACCGGCAATGTCACGGATTACTATGTGAATGATATTCCAAAAAAGGCAGCAGATTTTGAAGCATTTTTGGAAGAGAGTGTATGCGGAAAAGATAAGTTTTCACTTTGCATCAATGCCATGACACTGTTGCTTAAAGGCGGTACAGAGCAGAGAGCAATACTGGCTGAAACGTTTGGAAAGCACAGCAATGACGATATTTGCGACATGTATCCGGAGTTTGCACCTCTGAAATCTGTACTGCATGACGGTACGGTTGATGAACTGAAAAAGCGTTGCAATACGCAGTTGTACGGCACAAGGGGAAGAAATGGAACCAAGGGTTTGCAGGACCTATTAGATGAAATTCCGAGCCGTATTGACGAGGTGAGCCGTCAGAGAGTGGATATTAACCTTGCTGATTTGGAACTGAAAAAGAAAGCTTTACTGGATAAGCTGTCAGAGAATATTAAGCAGCAGACAGATACGCAGAACAGCATGATTTCCTATGATAAGCTTTCTGATGGAATCATTGAACTGAAAATTAAGTTGGGTGATTTGGAACATGAAGCGTATGAAGCTAATGCAACGAAACGTGAAAAACTGAACGAACTTCTTTCGGCTGTCAAGGAAGATGCACACGTTTTGGACGGAAAAATCAATAATGCCGTTCGTACTATTGAAATTCAGAAGGAAGATATTGAAGATTTCAAGAAGAAAAAAGAAGAGCAGAAAGTACTTTGGCAAAATGCAAAAAGCAGAATTTTTGATGAATCCACACTTGTTTGTTCTTATTGCGGACAGGAATATCCAGCAGAGAAGAAAGAACAGTTACGAACCGAATTTGAAGCACATAAGGCAGAGGAACTTACCAAAATTGCAGAGAACGGCACGAAATTTGCAGAGGAAATCGAACGGTTGAGTGAGAATATCTCCGAAGTTAATGTGATTTTGGAAGGACTGAATACAGAGAGAAATGCCAAGGCTTCGGAAATTATGAAGCTGGAAGAACAGTTGAAAGATATTCCTGCAAAGGTTGATGTATCCGGCACTGATGAATACAAGGCTATCCAGTCACAGATTGTCGAGAAAGAATTTGCCATGAACCGCTATGCGGATATGCAGAGCATGAGAATTGAACTGAAATGCACAGAGGAAGAGATTAGGGCAGACATTGAACAGGTAAACAAGAAACTGGACAGTGTGAGCATTAACGAGAGTGTTGATAAGCGGATCGCAGAACTGGAACAGGAGAGAAGAGATATTGCACAGAAGATTACAGATGTGCAGGCAAAACTTGATTTGCTGAAAAGGTTTAGCCGGAAAAAGAATGAACTGCTGGAATCTGATGTGAACAAGTACCTTTGTTTCTGCACTGTTCGGATGTTCAGACCGCTTGTGAATGGTGACACGGAAGAATGTTGTGACTTTACATACCGTGGAGAGCCTTACAGCCGGAACATGAACCACGGAGCAAGGATTCTGACGGAGATTGACATTTGCAATGCGTTTCAGAAGCGGTGCGGGGTGGAATTGCCTATTATGGTTGACGATACCGAGAGCCTTGATTCATGGAGAATACCGCAGATTGACAGCCAGTTGATTATGTTCCGCAGAAGTGATGATGCGAGTTTGAAAGTGGAGGAAGCGAAGAATGAGTAATGAAGCAGAGAAACGCTACATTGTCGAGCGTGAGTTTGAACACGTAGGGTATAAATGCGTTGTGATATTTGGAAATATGGCTCACAGGTGCGGATATGTTGGCATTCCAAAGAATCATACGTTATACGGAAAAAATTATGATTACCATCTTGAAATTAAAAAATCAAATATTTGGGGCAGAGAAGTAAGTGGCATTTTCCCTTTTCTTGGTGCTTGCATGGATGAAGATGAAAGAATCCGCATTGAAGCATATTTCCAGTGTCACGGTGGTATTACATACGCAGGCGGTGGAGAACATTCAAATTATCCTATCAAAAGTGATTTATGGTGGTTTGGGTTCGATTGCGGTCACGCTGGAGATAAGGCGGATTTGGATTATGCAATACAGAAATTCCCAAGCCGTAAAGAAATTTATCAGATGCAAAAAATGATAGAAAGTAAATTTCCTGTTGGTGTCGATGTCGTTCGTTCAGAAGAATATGTTGCTGATGAATGTAAGAAGTTGGCGGAGCAATTGAAAGAGTTTGAAAGGAATGAAGAGAATGCAGATTAAGAAAGAAACAGTCATTTCCGTTCTGACAACGAATGGAGAAACAATCAATGCCGGTGACACCGTGATATTCAATTTTGATGACAAGTGTTGCGTAGGTGTGTACATGGGACTTTCAGACCGTGGAGCCTTGAAATTCAAAGGCAAGATTGCTGATACAGATGTGACATATCATGTGATGCCTAGAAGCATCAAGGAGATTTACAAGGCTGATGTAAAAGTGAAAAATGATGAATTTGGCAAGTTTATGAACGAGCCGGAAAGTGAGAAATAAGGATATGGAAAAACGTAAATTTAAGGTTGGAGAAAGATACAAAAGCAGAATGATTTTAGACAATGCTGCGGTAATTGAAATCACAGAAATCAATGGTGACTTTGTTTCTTACAAAGATGTCGAAAGAGAAACTAGTGGTAGGAAAATGTTTGAAATTGGTTCTATATTTTCTGATAATTTGGAAAAAGTCGGAAGTGAAACCATAGTAATCTACCGCAATGACAACAAAGTAGTTGCGTTGGACAAATCCACTGGCGAGAAAGCAGAAGCAAAGTGCAATCCGGCTGATGAATTTGATTTCCGTACTGGTGCTAAGTTGGCTTTTAATCGGCTGATGGGCGAAGATGTGAAGCCTGATAACGGTGTTCGTGAGGTAAAGAGAAAAGCTAAAGTTGGTGAGTATATCAAGGTTGTTGATGCGCATTCTATTTTTGGTACTTATAAAAACGGAGATATTCTCAAAGTAACTTATGTTACGGCATCAGGATGTATTTGCAAAAACTCTGACGGAGATACTGGATTATGGCACGAAGAATACGTTGTCCTTGAAAACTACAAGCCGGAGAAAGAAACGGAGAAGAAAGACGAAATCTGCGTGGGAGATACCGTAAAGGTTACAGATGACGGTAAACAGTACTACTCATACGATACATGGAGCGGTCTTGACGGATACAAACAGAATTTTGTAATGGGTTCTGATTTAAACAACGAAGATGAATACAAGGTTTTAAGAATTAAAGAACATGATAGGCTTGCAAGGACTCTTGCACTGATTCAGAATCCAAAGACAAGCCAGGTATTTATCATTAACCTTAATGGTCTTAAAAAAGTAGAAAGGTAGGCATGAGGTATGGCAGAAGAAAAGAAGCAGGAAAACACAGGAATTGTGGAATACGAATCAAATGGGGAAATTGTAAAAATTTCCCCAACAACGGTAAGAAAGTACCTTGTAAGCGGTGGTGGAAACGTATCGGATCAGGAAGTAATGATGTTTATGTCTCTTTGCAGATATCAGCATCTTAATCCTTTTTTGAAAGAAGCATACCTCATTAAGTTTGGAAACAATGATCCTGCTACGATTGTTACCGGAAAAGATGTTTTTACAAAAAGAGCCGATGCAAATCCGAATTATGCAGGAAAAAAAGCAGGAATTATTGTTCAGAAGAAAGATGGTTCCGTGGAAGAAAGAGAAGGCTCTTTTGTCCTTAAAGACGAAACCATTGTAGGAGGTTGGGCTAAGGTGTTTATCAAAGGAAGAGAGACACCGGAGTACCAGTCAGTATCTTTCGATGAATATGTTGGAAGAAAAAAAGATGGAACAATCAACGGTCAATGGTCTAAAAAGCCTGCAACAATGATAAGAAAAGTTGCTGTTGTACAGGCATTAAGAGAAGCTTTTCCTGATAAATTCCAAGGCCTGTATGCACAGGAAGAATTTCCTGATGTTTCAGATGTGAAACTTGATGTAGAAAAAGTTGCGGCAGAGGAAATTCAGGCAAACGCAAATTCTGTTGATTTTCCAGATGCAACTTTTGAGGAAGTCACGACGGACACCACGGAACAGACCATTGCTAACGCAGAGACACCGGATTGCTTTAAGTAGGAGGATGAAATATATGAAGAGGTTATACAAAATTTTTGTTATTTCAGTAATGATGTTTGTAATGGCACTTTGTGTATGCGGTTGTAGCACCGCTGATACGGTGAATTACAATCTCAATAAAGAAGCTGACGAGTTCAATGTGTACCGTAGAATCACGGTGACTAATGCAAGAACAGACATGATTATGTTGCAGGCAGAGGGGTATATGTCTCTTAGCAATAACTCTGCTAATGAACTTGTCGTTACATTTAAAACTGGGGAAAACCAGTATTATAAGGACTACATTTACTTGAATGACTGGACTTGCTATGTGATGGAACAGGTGGAGCCTAAATCAACGGACAAATACCATTATGAATTAGTGTTTTATCCTGATCGGTTTATTCCGGATATTGAGATTAAGTAGGAGGTTGCCATGAGAGTTATATCGCAGGATGGAAGTATTGATTTTCCATATGAAAATAGCTGTATTTTTATATTTCCTCTGATAGCACCAAAATCATTTACTATTCGTATTCAGATGGCTGGTGATACAGATACTATTACACCAATAGCCACATATTTTACAGAAGAAAAGGCACTGAAAGCTATGGAAATGCTTAGAAAAGCATACGTTAGTATGCCGATTCTTTTTCAAAATGTTGAAATTACTGAAGATGTGGTAAAACAGTTTGAAAAATTGAAAAATAGTGGAATTATAGTTCAAACCATGAACAATGAGCCATCAAAAGTTGAATATGTAAATAACTGCATATTTCAGTTTCCAAAAGATGACGAAATTGAGGTAGAAACATGAAGCTAAAATGTTTAGGCTCCGGTTCGTCCGGTAACTGCTATCTTCTAACGGCAGATAACGGTGAAACACTTTTACTGGATGCAGGACTTCCTATCATGGACATAAAACGTGGTCTTAACTGGAATATAAAGTGTGTTGTGGGTGCGATATGCACCCATGCGCACAAGGATCACTCCTTATCAGTATCAGACCTTGAACACATGGGAATACCAGTATTTAAGCCATATGAAAGTTTAGAACCTATGGAAATAGGCTTTACTGGTGGAAAAATAATGGCATTTGACCTGACAACACTAGACGGCAAATGGACGCACACGAATGCAGACGGTACGGAATGTCCTTGTTATGGATTTCTGATAACCCACCCGGAAATGGGGAAACTTCTGTACATTACCGACACGGAGTTTTGCAAGTGGAGATTTGCAGATGTAAACCACATTTTAATCTCATGTAACTATCAGAAAAAGTACATTGATGATGAAAATGTTGCGAAAAGGAATCACGTTTTTCGTGGTCACATGGAACTTGGAACTGTGAAAGATTTTGTAATGGCTAACAAAACAGATAGCTTGCAAAACGTCATATTGTGCCATTTAAGCCGAGATAATGCAGTACCCAGTGAATGTGTCGCAGAGGTCAAAAAGATTGCTCCTATGGCTCATGTGGACGTTGCACAGGGCGGTAAGGAATGGATTTTGAGGAATGGAAAGGAGTGTCCATTTTGAGCAAAAGAGTATTAGATGCTTGTTGCGGAAGTAGAATGTTTTGGTTTGATAAGCAGAATCCGGATGTTGTTTTTGCAGATAACCGAGAACTGGAAACTACTTTATGTGACGGAAGAACACTTCTTGTTAAACCTGACATAAAAATGGATTTTCGGAATATGCCGTATGAAGATAAAACTTTCAAAGTCGTTGTTTTCGACCCACCACATTTGATTCATGCCGGAGAGAAATCTTGGCTACGGCAGAAATACGGAGTACTTCCGGAAGATTGGCCAACATACCTAAAGGCAGGATTCGATGAATGCATGAGAGTTTTAGAGCCGGACGGACTACTTATATTCAAATGGAATGACCAACAGATATCTTTTTCAAAGGTTCTGAAAGTATTCGGACAAAATCCGTTACTTGGAGACCAAAGAGGTATGACAAGATGGGTAGTTTTTATGAAGTGATTAAAAAGGAGAAGTGCGTATGAGTGGTGGAAGTTTTGGTTATTTGTGCTATAAAGATGTGCCGGAACTGATGAACAGTTCAAGCATTGCGAACCTTGAAAAAATGGTTCAGCACTTACAGGCGTATGGTTACGAGGACATAGCACGAGATACACAGCGGTTGATTGAGTATATCCAGTCGGCAAGTATCAGAATCGAGGTTTTGAGCGAGAACCTTAGCGGAGTTTTCCATGCGGTAGAGTGGCATGAGAGTGGAGATATTCGCAGAGAGACCATGATTGCGGAACTGGAAAAGTACAGAAATGGTGGTGCGAATGGCTGACACATTTTATAGACCACTTACACCGCAATTAAGAAGTGAAATAATGCAGAGCATTGATTCCAACATATCCGAACTGAATACCTGTCAAAGCAATTCTTTAGTAAATATGCAAAAGACAGGATATGTGGCATTGAGAAATATTATAAATGCTTTGCCGGACGGATATTTGATTCCATTTGAAAGGCGGTGAAGTGGTTGGCTGATTGGAAGAACGTAGCAAAGGCAAAAGCCATTGAGAAAAAGAACCGTGAGCGCATACTGGAAGTTAATCCACACATAGACGATGGAAGTGGAATTTACTTTCTGACAAGAACAGACGAGGACGGTTTTCGATATGCCTATATCGGGCAAGCGGTAAATTTGCTTTCAAGGCTTGCCGGACACCTTAAAGGCTATCAGCACATAGACCTGTCAATCAAAAGTCATGGACTGTATTCCACGGACAACATTTACGGTTGGAAAATCGGCTTTATGCACTATCCGGCAGAACAACTTGACAAGTGGGAACAATACTGGATTAAGAAGTATGCGGACGTTGGTTATCAGCTTCGCAACAAGACAGCAGGTGGTCAAGGTGATGGCAAGAAGCAGATCGCAGAGTACCGACCGGGAAAAGGTTACCGTGATGGACTGGCACAAGGCAGAATCAACCTTGCAAGGGAACTGGCGAACATAGCTGACAAACATTTGGTTATCAGCCTTAAGCCGGAGAAGCAGAACAATTCCGTGTCACAGAAACAATTTGCGAAGTTTATGGAACTTTTGCATGGAGAAAAGGAAGGTGGCAGTGATGAATAAAACAACCTATGAAGTACTTTTACAATACGTTGAAGAAACTGACAAGGAGTTTTATGAATCTCTTTCTACTCAAAAACAAATTATGTATCTTTGCTATCAATATGGAACTGAATCTTTTAAAGAGTACTTGTTTAAGTATAGATTTCAGCAAGTCTGCAATAAATTAAAGGAGTTTTTCAGAAAATGGTGAAATACGAAGGTGAATGCTGCGGATGTGCAACGGAAGCTTATCCATGTCTCGGCAATAGGTGCCCGAACATAAATGTGAAACATTTGTATTGCGATGATTGTAAGGAAGAGGTAGAGGAACTTTACGATTTTGACGGTGTCCAGTTGTGTGAGAAATGCTTGTTAAGGAAATTTGAGAAGATTACATAACCGCCAAAACAGAACTTGAAAAGAGGTGACATAAAAATGCCAAAACATTATGACAACCCACAAGCCATACTTCGTCTGAGACGTGAGACAGAACTTTTGAGACAGTCAGCCGAAAGAAGTCCATTCACTGGGATACTGACACTGTTCTGTTATACCTTGTGGAAAGACTACAAGTACTCACAGACGAAGCTTTCTGACTTTTGCTGTAAATTCACCGAGTACAACGAAAAGTACGAGAATGAGCCTTATACGGAGTTACAGAGCAGGCTTAACGACTTTGCAGACTGGACGATTGAGTACAAGGAATTTACAGAAGCTGATTATCCACATTACAAGTCAGTTGTAGCGCAGAAATGCATCCGGGAACAGGTCAGATGTAACAACCTTATCAATGAGTTGTCCACAAGGTACATCCTATATGGGATGGTAATTCTTATGGAAGATGGATTCGGTAAGAAGAAGTTGACGAATTTCAAGAATAAGTTTTCAGACCATATGGACAAAGCCGGAGACAAATGCAATGGAAAAGATTTCATGGACTTGTGGAAAGAACTGGTGGAAAACACTGGAATTTATATAGAAAAGCCTATTTTTGAGTAAGGAGTTCTAAATGGCAGAAAAAAGAATGTTCAGCGCAAAAATAATTGAGAGTGATGCTTTTTTGGATATTTCTGCTACGGCTCAAATGCTTTATTTCCACATCTGCATGAATGCTGATGATGACGGATTTGTTAATAATCCACGGAAAATCATAAGGATGTGCGGAGCTTCTGATGATGATTTGAAGATACTGATAGACAGCAGATTCCTTTTATCTTTCGACAGTGGTGTTGTGCTGGTGAAACACTGGCGGATTCACAACTATATTCCACCAGATCGTTACAAGCCATCGTGCTATGTGGATGAAAAAAGCAAAATAGGTGTAAAGCTAAACGGATCATATACCACAGACCCTAAAAAGATGGTTTCTCCCGTAGAGGGAAATCCAAAGAAGCGTTGTTACGACAACGAAATTAAACTTGATAAGAGGTGATACAAATGCAGATGACAGGCTATGAATTGTTGGAAAATTATGAAAAAGCGGAGGATAAGGACAAACAGATTCAGATTCTTGCGGATTTGAACCACATCCCGGTTGACATGGTGTGTTTTGTGATTGACAACAGAGAAAAATTTGAAAATTTGGAAAAACTATTGTCTACAGAAGAATTTGCAAAGTGGTGTGAGACGGAACTTGACCGTGTGGATGCTCATATCCATGCGCAGGAAAAATATTATAGAGAACTTTGCAATGTATACAGAATCGCAAGTACATACGGGAAAAGGAGTGCAAAATCGTGAGCAGAGGATTTCATAGCGAGAATGAATTATACAGTATGCAAAACAGCATTACAGTAGGGCATTTTGACCACTGGAATCATATTCCATATGAATGTAGTTATCCAGTGATGGTAGAGAGACCAAGGATCAAGGAAAGGAGCAAGGATGGAGAGACTGACAGAAAGAACTACTGATGGAATTTTGGTAAAGGAGAATCACGGTGAAAACGGATTAAGAACATTTTATCAGTGCTTTGAAGAAAAGCCGAATGATAAATATACAAATTGCGATGGAGGATATTGCGCAATAGAGAAGCTGGCAGCCTATGAGTATGCCGAGGAACAGGGACAATATGGCAAGTGGATTCCAGTGAGTGAGAGACTGCCGGAAGAATATGGAAGCTATCTTGTGGCATGGAGAAGTGTTCTACAAAGTAAGGAAATGGTGGAAAAATTAACAGGTGGATTACCACATTTTTTTGAAATACTGGAATATGATCCGGATGATGAATCTGGATGGATTGAAAGTATTGAGCAGGCAACGGGTGAATATGAAATTTTAGCTTGGATGCCACTGCCGGAGCCGTACCGAGAAAGTGAGGAAGAAGATGGCAAATAGGAACACACTGCATAGCAACAAATTGGATGCTTTTCGCAAATGGCTTATCAAAACCGGATGGACGATTGAAGAACCGAAAGGTATATGGGAAGTATTAAGAGCGAAAAAGGCAGGAAGACAGAATCCCTTGATTGTCTATCAAAAAATGAACAAAGAGCATTTAAGCGTGCTGGACAGAGATATTGATGTCATCAAGAGATTTTTGCAAGAAAAGTAGGTGGAAGATGGTGAAATGTAATAACTGCAAGAATTTAGAAACAAAGGATAACGGGTTTGATGCGTACTCATGGTGTGAGAAAATTAACGACTGTCCGCAGGAAGATATCGAAAGAAACTGTGATTTCTACGTACCCATGACCAACGCAGACCGGATCAGGAGCATGACGGACGAGGAGTTGGCAATGGCGCTATTATGTGTACTGCGGAATTTATTAAAAAGTGACAAGGTATGCGATTTTAGTCATGATTGTAAAGATTGTACGTTGGCATGGTTACAGAAAGAAAGTGAGGAATGAAGGATGCAAGATAGATATTTATTCCGTGGAAAGCGGATTGATAATGGAGAATGGGTACATGGTTACTTGTTTGATGATGGATTTGAAAATGGAAGAGTATTTATTGGCGGAATTGTTATTGAAAAATACAATGGAACTGCTTGTGATGATTGGAATGTTACTGGTATAAATTTCTACGAGATAGACCCGAATACCATCTGCCAGTGTACAGGACTTAAGGACAAGAATGGCAAGCTGATTTGGGAGAATGATATTGTTAAACATTACAATGATGGAGCACATCCAGAAAATTATTGCACTGGCACTGTACTTTGGGATGAAAATTATGCTGAATTTTATCGGACAAGTAATGAGTATGGATTATCAAAGCCACGTATAAACAGGGATTGTATTTATGAGGTTATCGGAAACAAATTTGACAATCCGGAACTGTTGGAGGAGTAATATGGCGACATGCAAACGCAAAAATCGTAATTGTCGGTATGAGTATAATCAAAATTCTTACCAGTGCAAGAAATGTATTGAGGAAAAATTAAATCAATATCCGATTACTTGTGAAGATTGTCATTACGGTGGTTGGGGAATATGCAATAAAAGAGGTAAGAATCAGCGGAGAATGAGACCTTGTGAGGATTTTAAATGGAGTTAAGGAGGGTAGCCATGACGGAGAATGAAGCAATAGAAGAATTAAAATATGATTGTAATGAACTTGGAAAAGCAATTCCATGTGATACATCATGGGGTGAATCCTTTGAAAATGCTTATGCAATGGCAATAAACGCACTGGAAGAAGTACAGCAGTACCGCCAGATTGGAAAGATTAGCACCTGTAAGAATGCCGTTGAGATCTGCAAAGCTATGATCGAGCGTGGGATTGACCCGGACAATATCGCTGAGTACATCAAGTTTGAGGATAACCTGATGCAAAGAGGGTACGACCTCAAAAGGCTGCTTGAGATGATGGAGAAGCATAAGCAGTACTGCCAAATCGGCACGGTGGAGGAATGCCGTGAAGCTGTGGAGAAGCAGACGGCGAAGAAACCAACACTTATTGACTATAAAAAATATGCAAATTTCGTAGATAATGCACATTTTCTTCGAGATGCATATTGGTGTCCTAATTGTAAACAAGTTGTAAGAAGCGGTTCATTCTGCGATGGTTGTGGTCAGAAATTAGATTGGAGGGCGAACGATGAGGCTGATTGATGCGGATCATTTGTTGTTTCTTCTCAACTCGGCGATAGAGTTGCGGAAGAAATTACGCAGAAATACATCAGATTTAGATATAATGGTTGATGCTGTTAATGATGAGCCAACCGCCTACGACCCGGACACGGTTACGGAGCAGTTTGAAGAACGCACAGCATTCCTGAAAGACTGTACAAAGTATGGAAATCAGACAACAGATCAGCAGTCAAAATCCTACGACACTATGATGATGTATGAGGTCAAGGATTTGGTAGATGATTTGTTGGAGATTGTAAAGGCAGGTGGAACAGATGGCAATTAAACCGATTTTATTCAATACCGAAATGGCTCGAGCGATTCTGGACGGGAGAAAGAGTTGTACAAGGCGAATAAATAAAGATGCCAATGATTATGTTGTGCCGGATATGGATTTTTATGATTCTGATAAACGTACTTACGCAGTACATAACTATGCGGACAAAGAGCACACAGACAAGTTAAGCATAGCAGAACGTACCTGTCCGATATGTCCGGGCGATATCCTGTATGTCCGGGAAACATGGACAGAGGAATGTGGGAAATATTATTATCGTGCGGACTATGACAGCGATTATTTAGACCCATGTGAAACATTATCTGGTGGTTATCCGGCAAGTTGCAGAAATTATGTGGGATGTGAAGGGTGTACTGCAACTTCAACTAGAATATATTGGCACCCATCCATCCACATGCCGAAAGAAGCGGCTAGAATCTGGCTTAAGGTTACGGATGTGAGGGTGGAGCGGTTGCAGGAGATTACAGAGGAACAAGCATGCATGGAAGGCACAGATCCTTGGGATGAAGCATGCTACAAAAATAATGGATGGCATCCAACGTTTTCGGACCCAGATAGTGGTGGAGACCCTAATATGATCGATGGATTTCATAAACTTTGGAACTCCACCATCAAGAAATCCGATCTTGACCGCTACGGCTGGGATGCGAATCCGTGGGTGTGGGCTATCGAATATGAACGGTGCGAAAAGCCGGAAGGAGTGTGAAGCAGATGGAACGAGTTGATTGTACCAACCTTGAAAATGTCGAGGTTAAGTTTGATGAATACGAAGTCCTGTATCAAAAAAATAATGACTTCCGGCGGTACGTTGACAGATACTGCACAAAGCATCGTATCAGCGTTGCAGAAGCCTTACAGCATTACCTGGTGCAGATGGCGGGCAGGATGTACAAGGAACAAGCAGAAACGATAGTTAGATAAAACCAAGAAAGGAGCCGAGACTCTGCGCAGAGTGAAGCATATGCGGTCTCCTTGAAAAAATGAAAGCACATTGTTTGTTTGAACAGTCAGGAACTTTTAAAAATGCGTTTAGAAAATATGGAATAGATTCTTATGACTATGATATCCAAGATGAATTTGGAGAAACTGATTATGTGATAGATTTATTTAAGGAAATTAGGGGGGGGGTATGACGAAAATCAAAGCATATTTGATGGCATAAAAGAGGATGACATTATACTTGCGTTCTTTCCATGCACATATTTTGAATGCCAAAATCAGTTATGGTTTGCCGGAAATAATTATGCTCAAAAAGGATACAGTGACGAAAAAAACTGTGAACTGGTAATAAAAAGGCACAAAGAATTAAATGAATTTTATGAGGTTTTAAATAAGCTTGTAATAATTTGCATAAGGAGAAATTTGAAACTGATTATTGAAAATCCATACAGCCAGCCACACTATCTTTCAACATATTGGTGTATAAAACCAAGCATAATTGATACAGACAGAACAAAGAATGGAGATTTCTATAAGAAACCTACACAATATTGGTTTATAAATTGCAAACCTAAAAATAATCTTGTGTTTGAAGCAATAGATTATGTGGAGAAAAAAGACATTGTAAAGGCAAAGGCAACAAACTTTACATCAAGAAAGACAGAACGCTCAATGATTCATCCACAATATGCAGATCGTTTCATTCGACAGTATGTTATTGATGAAGATATATGGATGAAGTGAAATCAGGAACTAAAAAATTTGAGTTTCTATTTGGGTTCAACTCAATAACTCAAAAGCAAGTTAAAAAACAGGAGGAAAATCACATGAAATATTGCATTGAAACAACGGATAATGGTTGCATTGAAACCTTGGAAATTTCTGATAGAAAATTTCAGAGAGAATCCATAAAAACAGAATATGGTTGTACATCTTCTGATCCGGATTTTTCGGATCAGTTGGAAGAAGCAGGGTATTGTGATGAAATCGTAGAGAAAATATATGACTTATATGATGGATGCGAAACTCTTGATTTCATTCAGTTAGCAGAACTGATAAATGAGTAACTTAGTAGGTGGTGAAGCGAGATGGTTTTAAATGCAAAATGCAGAGACTGCAAGGAACCCACGAAATATGTGGTAGGCTTTTTTGATGGCAGGAATGACATACACGGTTGCCTTTATGGTTGCCACAACGAAGAATGTGAAATAAAGCAAATAAAGGAATTGTCTGCATCGAAAGACATTCAAGAAAGATTGAAAATACAACTTGCTAACGGCGACAAGGATATGTACGCAGGCTATATTGCGGCACTCAGAAGAGATGCAAAAGTGTCCATGTTTAAAATGGCACAGATTGCCGGATGCAGTTCGGCAGATTACAGCGCATATGAGCACGAACGGAAAGAATTTGATCCGGAAGTGTATCGGAGATGTAAGGAGTACTTGGATAAGGTAAGAAATTAACAATGTAACTTAGGATTTAGTGGAGGAAAAAAAGTTGTGTCGTGGATGTATTTGTGAGCACTGTGCAAATAGTGTTGAATGTTTTGATCATTGCACTGGAGAGATGGACGAGCCGTGTTTTAACTGTGATGATTGCATCCACTGGGATGGCAAGACAGGACGGGAGATGTGGAGGGACGAGTGCCCCAAGTACAAGATAACGGAATACTGGGCAGCTCGACTCAGGCGAAAAATGAAAATCATTTAGGATTTAGTGGAGGAAGGTGAACGAGTGAAAAGTGTTTTAAAATATCCAGGAGCGAAGAACCGTCTTGCACCGTGGATATGCGAATACATACCAAAGCATGATGTCTACT
>OGMB01000085.1_pt1 | contig 53659 bp, 75 predicted proteins | sample 1573001 | NCBI WGS metagenome assembly OGMB01 (sample SAMEA2581921, study PRJEB24529) | metagenome | biome: Human gut stool | place: China | collected 2011
TACGTTTTATTATTATTCCCCCACCTCCCCGACCCACGCTTACAATATATCATTCTATAATTTTTAGTTATACTATTCTGCATTGTCTATAACTATTAGTTATAGTATGGTGGTGTGTGGAGGGGTGCGCAACGTCATTGCGTGGCGAATTCGTTCGTATGTTGATTATAACGCCCTTGTATTCCTTCGAGTATATTATATCCCCATCCCCTCAAATCGTGTCTCTATCGCCTTATATTAACGTTTTATCTATATATATTATCACTTCTTTTGTTTGGGTGTGGGTAATTGGTGTATCACTCTATATTATCCCCTCCCCTCCCCCTTTTTCCTGTTAACTGTATTATACTCCCTTTCCTGTTGCGTGCCTTTTTCCATGATTTCTGTTAAATTCTTAACATGATGTTATATTCTAGTGTTAAAAGTTAAACTATAACTTTTAGTTTTACTCCTGTTTTTCGTGTACAGATATATATTTTACAATATTTAACTATCATGTATATTATTGAATTATATATAGTTACATGACTTTATTTACTTTTGCTTATATTTTTATTGTTGAATCGCTTGGTTCGTGTTGTACTTTTGCGTACATTTGTATCAACAAAACAACGAGAGAGTTCTTACAACGGTTGAGCTATTAAAGATTGTAACAGGACAACATCTATATAGATGGTAGAACGGTGGACACGGTTACGATCAAGGGCGAAAAGGTTGCCGGGCAAGTGGTATATATAGAGATTGAGACTACCACCCCCACCCGGGACAACAACGCTAGTAACCCGAGGTTCCCACTTTCTCTACATTATTGTTCTTTGTTTATTGGAGGTCGTTAAGCGTGAATCAATAGCGATGAGCTATTATATTGACCTGTATAACTTTACTCGTGGGGGTGATAACACGGGGCTAGGTAGTCAAACCTAGGGCAGACGGTATGATTGATCAGCTATTAGCTAACATACACGTGTCAAAACGATTCTATATAGAATATATATGGATTACGGTACATTTAAATCAGTGGTTAGGGGGTGACGGTGACGGAGCTTTAACGTTACAAACTGCATCCCGTGGCGGGGATGATCCACCCCACCCCCGACCGCTAGAGATCAATTTCCACTATCACGTTTCGAGGGACATGGATGTTTTACCGGGGTTCGATTCCCCCACCCTTGACTATTAACACTTAAATTTAATTACCATGAAAACGAACGAGCAAATTTTTGAAGAGATAAAGACACGAGGTTACATTAGCGAGCAACAAATCAGCTTGTTAAAAAGAAGGGGAAACCACCAGAACGAGGATATATTTGACTATTCCCTGTTGGTCACCAAACAATTTAGCGATGGCATCCCCCTCACCCCCGATCAGAACGAGAAGGGTATAAAATTCCTGAAGAGTCTATCATACACCCCCACGGGGAAAACTAGAAAAAATTGCCCTTTCGGGTATCGTGAGTTAAATATAATTAACACCTCTAGCGAATTCAGGTTCAAGGGGTTCTACGATGCCGGGAGGAGGAATTACGTTTCATTATTACCGTTGTACGAACTGGATGGTATGGAATATTACTATGACGGGGAAGTACATGTAGTTGGATAACTAAAATAAATTACCATGAATCAAGAAGGATGTTTTATAACTTATTTTGACCTAGCCAACGAGGTTAAAGAGATGGCACGGGGTTACGATTTCACGGTTAGCAGCGTGGAAAAATTCAAAAAAAACCGGGAGACTGTGTTACGTGTGGATAGTTGACGAGGGAGACCCCGCCACCACCGTTACGAGAGCCTTTAACATGGGTTACAACGTTAAAAACATGGAGGTTAAAAGATGGAACCGGATAATACAAGAACGAGCGTAGACGGGTTCCCTAACGCCACGATACACGGGGGAAACGGGGAAATACACGTCGATTTAGGTAACGGGATGGGGGAGGGCGTTTACCCCTCCACCGACTGGACGATAGAAGAGGCAATAAACGACCAACTAGAATTATTCAATAACTACTAGAACACGATACCATGAAATACTTGATCACTTCTTTAATAATGTTCACTATCTCGGCGTGGGTGGTGGCAATATCCCCCTCCCCCGTCCATGATGCTAACGATGTTGTAGCCTCCATGCGGGACAACGTGTACGAATCCATAACCCTTAAACTGGGGGACGGTTGCACCGTGGACGAGATAGCACGAGAGTACAACGCTAATAAATCATTCTACGATTCCATGACTGACGATCACGTGAAATATTAATTCTTAATCACAGAATATGAACCTATTTGCCGAAGAAATAGAACAGCAAGCTATTGAGCGCATTCAGAAGTTTGCAAAGATAGCAAAGACTATGGGATTTGAAGTGTGCCTCGGATTCAGTGGGGGCAAGGACAGTCAAGTATGTTACGACCTCTGTAAACGTAGCGGAATTGAGTTTAAAGCATACTATAATGTTGCTTTTGAAAGTAACGTTACAAAGTGTTTTATTCGTGAGTATTATCCCGATGTGATTTGGCGCAGGGATTACAAGTTCGGCTTCATTGAAAACATTTGGAGAAATCACGGAGGCTTGTTGCCGACCGTTCAAGTCGCTTATTGCTGTAGTAACTACAAGCATAATCACAACTATATAGATAAATGCTCTATTGTCGGCGTTCGCAAGGCTGAAAGTAGAGCTCGATCAAAACGCACGGCATTTTCGGCTAAGAATAAAACCATACTCAAAAAAAACAAGCACCTTGTAAACGAATACTTTGTAGAAACTTGCCAATCGGTGGGAACGGCAAGTGTTATACAGCTAATGCCCATTGTTGATTGGACGGACGGCGATGTGTGGGACTACATACATAAGTATAATCTCCCTGTCAATCCCGAATACGAACACTCTAGGCGTGTAGGTTGTATCGTGTGCCCGAAAACTAATTTTACGAGTAACTATATTGGATTGCTCAAATATCCTAAGTTGATTGATGCTTTCATCCTCGCAAGAGAAAAAACAGGAAGGAATGGTAACCCGATTGATTGGTTGATAACTTCCGACAAGAAGGATTACTTCGATGACAAACCCTACTACATCTGTCGTTGGCTAAACCATTCATTCATGCCGTTCACTAAGAAGCAAGAGGAATTTTATCGAAAAGTGAGAGAAAAGTATGATCAATTAAAATCAAACAAAAGTAATAAGAAATGAACATGAATTTAAGACAGGCAAAAAAAAATAATAAACCAAGAGACACCACCTGAAACAGATCCTCGAAATCGAATCTGGCGGTATAGGTACAAAAAGGCTAATGCGTACATCGGTAAATTATACAAGAATAAATTACGAAAACAACGAAAATCTGGGAAAAAGTTCTTGTCTCCCGATGAAATAGATCAGTTGATTACTGATGTAATGCAAGAATTTAAAGAGGAATAATATTCTCATTTAAAACCAAACGAAAATAAGTTATTATGAAAACGTTATATCACGATTTACTCCACCGTTACGGAATGGATGAGTAGAAGAAACAAGTAAATAGCAAGTAACATGGAAAATAAAGAATACACCGCTCGAAAGATTAAATCCGCCTTCAACAAGATAGAGAAGAGAGGAAAGAACCCATCCCCGTTGAAATAAAGATAGAGATAAAGTGGGTAAGAAGTAAAACGTGGGGGAACAATTCTAACGGCACGGCTAGAGTGATAGAGGAAAACGGCAACATCAAGTACTTCTCTTACAGGTGTAGCGGGTGCGGCTACGACAAGCGCACGGAATGCGTGGCCGGGTTACTGGATCAATGCACGAGGGGATTGATGTGGAGAAGCAAGTCCACGATAGGATTCCGAAGACAAAAGGATATGTTCGTCTCGTGGAAAAGATCGGGACTTGAACGAGTATTCGAGCAGTTCAAGAAGTGGGGATACAAGGTTGAACATACCGACCTAGAGAGATTCGATCTGATTTACATTTACAAGAACATGAAAAAGAAATAGTAACCGTACGGCAAATTGCATTATATTTCAAGAAAACACCTAAAAACTAAACACGATGAACCAGTTTGAAGAAATAAAAAATGAAATACTCGAAAGAGCGCGCAAGGCGAGAGCCTGTTCCGGACAATACAAGAGAGCCTATCAAAGCGAGAATATAGAAACATTATGCGATGTTATCAAGGATAATTTCTGGTGGTGTTGTCGTAATGACGTGTTAGATGGCGAGTTGATCGACAATTACGGGGAAATATTTTCTGAAAATAAAATTTATCACAATGTATCTGTTAAGAATGGATTCTTGTTGGTTTCCGGTAACTCAACTGTAAAGGCTTACGGCAACTCAACGGTAGAAGCTTACGATAGATCAACGGTAGAAGCTTACGACAACTCGACAGTAGAAGCTTACAATAAATCGTATATAAATTGTTGCTCAACCGTGGAATGTGTTATAAAGGACAATTCTATTGTTCGAAGATGGGACTTGAACACGATCCAGTACGCTTCAGATAAATTAAAATTCGAAAAAATACTAGCGTAATCAGGTACATAGTTGCCTAGAATCATTTATCAAAGGTTTGATTAATAATTGAAATGAAACGAAGGTATTACATAACCCCCTCCCGCCTCGATAACATGACCGTGAGGAAGAACGGGAAGGTAACAAGAACGTTGAAGGGAGGGGAGCTGTACACCGGGATAGAGGCTATAAAATACAACATCCTCCACCTCCTATCACCCGTTGACATGGAGATCGAGGACACTTTTACAATGGATGGAAGAAGGTACAAGAAACTAGTTTAAAAACATAACATCATGAGACACAAGAAATTATCACAACAAGACATCAAGAATATCCGGGAAAGATTACTAGAACCTCTCACGAGCAAGATAGAAGACATCAAGAAACAGATCGGGGAAAGGATGGTTAAAATCATTGACGGGGAGACACCAAGAGAATTGCTACCTTTCGTGAAAGAGAATAGCGGTTTCGTGAAAACGACAAAATACATCTACCTGTGGAATCTCGATTACAGCGACAAGTACATCACCCTTGGCGAGTTCGTGTCAGAGAACGACACGGTGATAGACAAGGCGTCCATGCAATGCGAGGACATGGTGAACCAAATAAAGAGCGTGAAACAAGACATCAAGCAGATGACTAACAGGATTAACTGCACTCTGAACACGATAGGAACCACTAGAAAGCTAGAACAAGAATGGCCGGAGGCTTACAAGGCGTACCTTGAATCCATTAACATGGAGCCAGAAGAAAAAGATAACGGGTGCGATCAAGTGGAAAGCCTGCGAGCCGAGCTATCACAACTTAAACCAACCGGGAATGATTGATTACGTCATGTTATTATCGAGATTGATCTCGTGGGGAGGACTCCTGTTCAGTGCCGGGTTCTGGATCGCCTGCGAGAACGAGGGGGAAATGATACTGGGTTTCATGGGAACCGTGGCGTTTCTCACCCTCACGATTAGATTACACCCCCAACCCTTTTATCGTTTCTTGACATGGATAGGATTAAGAGAGGACAAGTTCGACAAGTGACCCCTTCAATGGAGGCTGACATCATGGCGTTGTTATCCGTTGGCATGGACAAGAAGATCGTGGCCAGCGTGTTCAACGTGTCACTTAGAACGGTTTATAACATACAACAAAAAGATGATGGAAATTAACGTTGACAATCTCATGAAGGAACTCCGGCTAGTTGAGGGCAGCCAGAAGATGATAGCCGTGGCCTTGAAAATGGAAGAAGTCCCCCTCCCCGTGATCGAGAAGGTAACAGGATTCGACAAGAAGGCCGTTTACAGGCTCTACAATCAACTATCATCACTAGTCACGACTAAACTATTGAACGATGTGAAAAGAGCCGTTATATACGCCTCTATCAAGTTTAACGTTTACAAGTGTCTCGGGGTGGTGGTTGTCACGATGGGAAATGACATCCCCCCATCCAAGTTCCGGATGTTCCCACCCACCCGCAAGCCGGAAGACATTCGTTCATTCATGGACAAGGGAATGTTCGAGAGGGTGAGACTAGAAGACACGGTGTACGGGAACAAGACTTTCAGTCAATTACTAAGTGAATAAATATGCAAGTAGAACTACCACCACCGATCCTGTTTTCCAACAACGAGGACAGCGAGACGGCAAGAAGATACTCCCTCGTTCGAGATGACAGGTATCACAACCCTTGTTACTTGAGCGTTAACTTCTTGAAAGATAACATGGAATGGGAGATAAAATACGATTCAACACTACGGGTGACCGGGTTCACGTTGAATCAAGTTATTTACAAGATGAATTCTTTGTTAAGAGATAACTGGATAATATGATACACACGATAAGAGGAAACATAACTCAACTTATAGAGTTGCAATCATTGCTGGACGCTCACGGGTACAAGAACACTTCAACCGTCAAGAAAAAATTAACGGTTGGATGCAAGGCGAGATGTATACACGTGAGCATGGACTTGAAAAAATACAGGACAACCACACAACTAGTTCAACCTAGTTTAACCTTCGGGGTGTTCATGGAAACACACGGTAGAAAGCTAAAAAATGACGAGACATTATGTAACGAGATCATGAAAGAAGTGTTTGATTTCGGTTGCCTCATGAGGGGAGACAAGGAAAGGGTGACGAGATGCATGATAGAATTTCACAAACGTAAATTACAAGCATATGGAGATACAGAAATTCGTGGTGACAAGTAACAAGAATAATTACTTGCATGGTTACCACACGACATACGGGGTAGGGGATGATGACCAGAGAGAGATAGCAAAGAGAGCTATCGAGAGTTGCAAACCTCCCCTCCTAGACTTGAAATTAGAAGAAGTGCCTAGGGTCCCGGGTCAATCAACTTTCGTGTACACGATAGAGTTAACGTATGCCGAACTAGTAGACTTGTTTTACACCTCTCGAATAGAGGTGTACTTTGATATTGATTTTGAATACCCTATAATAGAAATGCTATGAAAACAGTTACAGTATCATTCGATTTAGAACTAGCGAAGAAAATCCAAAACGGGGAAGTGGAGGGGAAAATAGTGGATGATTATAAAACCGAGTACGAGATAATAAAATATGATGCAAAAGGTATATTCCCATTGATAGGTGTTTATTTTAACGAAGAAACTAGTAGCTCGTTTACTCGTTCGTTTACTATCGAAGGCAGGTATTCAGGTGGTTGCCCATCTTATGATTTACAATTGAAATTACCTTGGTACTTGACCTACGAGGACGGGCAATACGTGACCATGGAATCGAGAGATATTAATTACGTGCTTATTTACAAGTCATACGTGAAAGGAGAAGCAAATCCAGTTAACTATCACGTGCTATTTAACATGGTTGATAAGGAGCTATATTTCGATTCATGTTGTGACGATAAAGTATTAGTAAAAGCAATTAGACCCTCCCTCACCTCCGAGATAGAGTTGATGCACGATTTATTACGAGAAAACGGGAAGAGATGGAACCCGGAAACGAAACAGGTAGAGGACGTGGAGAAGAAACCGGCACACGAGTTCAAACCGTGGGATTTATGCCTTGCTAGATTTAAAGACACAGAACCTTGGTGTCCGGTTCAATTCGGGTACATCAATAATATTAACGTGATGATAAGCGTTGGTGGGTTAGGATGGAATAAATGGATTCCATACGAGGGCAACGAGCATTTACTAGGAATGATTAATGACCCGGAATAACATGAGAGCTAGGATCAAGAACAAGCGAATGAAAAGGCAGTTGTACGAGTGGCACGTCACCATGCTGCGACTTTACGGGGCGGGGGACAAGATCAAGTCCTACCGGAAGTGGTTGAGAGAAGTGAACAACACCAAAATACCCGAGAGATGAGAGAGTTCTTCGAGTTAATTAACGAGTATCCCATCACCTCCTTGCTAGTAGCGTGTTTCATCATAAAACTGGTAAGGGTGGTGATGGGGGAATGGAATAATAAAGAGTAAATTTATCACTATCTGCAATGGAAGAGAATTATTTAACACTAGATATTAACGAGCTTGTTAGCGATCGAATCAAAACGATCATGGACGATAAAAACAAGCAAATCGCTAACCTTGAACTAAGGTTAGAAGCCAATTCTAAAATCAAGGAATTACGAGATAAACGAGATCAAAATGATAACTCGAATCTCGTCTTGCAATTAATAAGAAAGAGGTGGGAGAGAGACAAGGACGTTAACGATGTAGTATGTTGTTATAACCTGATTAGTGACATCATGCACACGCTAGGATTCTCCCCCACCCGATCGGTGTGTATCACTTCACACGGTAGTTTCGTTAAAGCGTTAATCATAAACTATTACGATGACAGGGAGATTCTTAGAATAGTGTTCAAGGAGCTTGGATTAAACCAAGCTATCGAGTTATTGGATGACTACATTTTACCTGTACACATGAGCAAGGGTCGTTTAATGGATTTCATTCGTAACCCGAAGTATCTTGAGAACGGTGAAAATTACGAGTGGGGAGCGTGTAACTATATTCGTCTTAAAGGGTATCCCCTCTCCGAGTGGTGCAAGAATCCTTACATTAACGACCCGGATGTTGAAGAAGAGATACTTAAAACGATAAGAGAGAAGAGGGGGGAGTGGATAATACTTGTTAGCATTGACAAGTATGTGAAAATAAACGATGATCTCTTGAATAACATTGCCAAAATACTTGTTAACAGGATAGATACCAATGATAAAATTAAAGATTTCTTCAGAAGGAACTTTGCTAAATTATCCGATGAAGTTCAAGAATTGTTCTTCCCTCTTGTTGCCACTGATAACAATACTTACAAGATGTTCAATTTCAGTAAACTCTCCCCCACCTCAAAGGTTAAATATCTTGACACGTTACCAATAGAGGAGTCCTTCGACATTGCTAGAAGACACATGAACTCGGAAAAGGCAGTAAATTACATCATTAAAAGACATGAACAAGAGAAAAATAATCCCCCCTCTACCAACTTGCTGACGACATGATTGTCGGAAGCAAATCGTAAATATCTGCTCGCCTTATAGATAAGGTGACCAAAAATTAAAACATTGATTATGACACAAGAAGAGTTTTTTAAAAAGTTTTGTCCGGATTACGAGAAGAAACTTAAAGAACAAGTACCCCCGCAAGAACATTTATTAACATTCGTTTTTCTAGTTCAACAATTCTACTGGACCGTATTCGAGGAATCATTACAAGTATTCTCGGATAAGTTATGTGAAGAACAACGAAAGATATGTGCTAATGACGCCAAATGTAGATACAATAACGATATATTTCAATCTAGGACCACTAGTATTTCCAGCTTGGTAGATTCAATATTAAATTCACCCACCCCCAACCTATCCGACCTATGAAAAACAGAGATTTACAAGACATCGTGTATGATATTGTCGGTCATATATACCCGACAGATGATCAAGCCATTGACGAGACAAGAAGAGAGAACTTGGAAGAATACTTAGAATTGTTTCAAGCAATGGCCATACGCATACATAGCATAGCAATGAGAAAAGATTCCCCCTACCATTCAACCAAGATGATGGGGGAGTACGCTTACAAGGCTATGAAAGAGATGATTGACTATTACAAAAAATACTATGAATAAAAAAGACACCACCCCATTATCCACGCGTATAGCTAAAGATTTATTGATTAGTGCTTCTTACTATAAATATAACATGGACTGGGCGTTGCATGGAGTGCTAGATCATTTCAAGCACAATATTGACTTGTCCGGGTACGATGGAGACAAGGAAGAATTATTAGATGACATCACGATATGTGATCAACCACCGGAAGGATTCGTGTTCGTGTTCGAGATTGGACACGACCTCCCGGTAAACATTCCAGTTGACAAGGTATTGAATTATATCACTGAACATGGGAAGATAACGTATAACGAGTTTATAAAATTTTCAATATGACGATTAAAATAATAGCAGCTATCATAATCTCATTCTTGTTGATGGGAGGTCTCGTCTCCAATGAATGGGAATATGAATGTTATATAGTACAACTGCCCATCAAGTACAATAGAGTATCAATTAATGGCACTACGTACCACAATAAAGTAGCATGGATAAATCATGATTCCATCGCTGACTTGATCACCAAGAAAAAAGGGAAGTGGGGGTATGAATTGGTTGCCGTCACCCCCATCACCGGATGCCTGTCAGGTTACAAGATAGGCACGAACGAACCTGTAACACAACAATTATTGTATCACTTTAAAAGAAGGAAATAATGGAAGAATATATTTGGTCTCAAATAATCAACTTGACTACTCAAAAGGTAAACGATGGACAAGTTTTAACAACTTGTGATTGGACTACTCTTAACACTAAATAATTATAGCAAAGACAGAATATAAAGTAGGCGAAACCTTCCAGTTCGGACTCAAGACGTTGAAGTGCGTGGAACAGGATTGGGGTACTTGTGATAATTGTTTCTTGCAACTATTCTCAGAAAATGGATGCGGTTTTCTTAATGATCACGTGGTTGGTCATTGCAGTAAATTCTTTATGGAAGACGATAATAGCGTGATATTCATTGAAGTAGAAGAAACCGATAAACAATATCAAGTATGAAATTTGACGAGATATACAAGCCCCCCTTCCACGACTTTTTCGGGATAGGGGTTAAGACAAAAGAAGGAGTACGATGCTTTGACTGGATGGTGAAAATGCCACAAGAATCCAAACAACTAATAATCGACATCCTTAATGGCAAGACAGACAAGCCCGTGAAGAGAGAAGTAAAGTACGATCCATCCGGGCAAGTATCCATAGATGGCATAGAAGTCATGCTTATCCGTGGATGGGGACATTTAACTGGTGGCGGAGCTTTAAACCTACCATACAGGGAGGCAGATAAAATACAAGATGACTTCGGGGAGTGGATAGTAAATAAACTTAAACAAGAGGTATAGTCATGGGAATGATAAATGAAGTTAAACAGGCATTTATTGATAATATCCAAGAACATCCATCAAAAGAAACTGTTGATATATCTCTAGGTATAATAATGGTAATCATGGAGCCAGAGGATATTTATGAAATGCTTATGGACATCTATATGCAAAACTATATAGAAGATGAAGATGTAGACAAATACATTAAAGAGGCAGCATTATTTTATCGTGAAGTATCTAAACCATTATAATCATGGATCAAATAGTAAGTCTTGAAACGGCAAAACTGGCGTTGGATGTGGGCTTTAACGAGAATATTACCCACCTATATATTTATGGGGAGAATCATCTTGTACCAAGAGCATTAATGTATTCACCATCCCCCGACCGAGCATTAATAAATTACATAGAGACCCCGCCCGAAGAATTATCGGAAGGTGATATCCCCGCCCCCACCCAAACCGCTTTATCAAGGTGGTTAAGGGAAAAACATGATATGTATGTATCAGTAGATATGATGGCATTTAAAAGAGGATGGATTGTGGATATTATATCAATATCGAGAAAGGTTGTTTGTTTTAAAGCTAAAGATTTTGATACATACGAGGAAGCATTGGAAGAAGGATTAAAACAGGCTTGTAAAATAGTTAAAGAGAGGAGGGAAAATGATTAATATTGCAGTCTCTTTTCCAATTATAGTTATTGGAATCACAGTATATTGTACATCAATACTCGTGAAAGGTGAGCGTGGGCGATCATCATTATCATGCCTTGGTGGAATATTAATTGGCTTTGGTTTTTGCATGATTATACTTCTCAATAGACCAACAGTCTTGGATTTCATGAGGGGGAAGGTGGACGTGAACATACAGGAAACATACGTTGATTCCATCCTCGTCAAGAGGGACACGATAATAACTTACAAGAATAAAATGCCACTATCATGCCCGTGATCGAATTAAACAAGATGTCCGAGTACGCTTGGAGTAAAGACTACCTGTTACTCAAGAAACTACTTGATAAAGGTTGGACAGGCATCATTGCCAGAACCTATTTCAGCGTTGATTTATCGTACAAGTCCTTGTTGCGTGGATGGTACGAGTACAGGGTGGGGGGGATGCCGATAACGGCGAGTAATCTCGAACTGGCAAACCCCTCCCTCACGATAGATGAAAACTTCGTAAATATATGCGAGGAAAATAAAGTTGAATTTTTAATACCGGATAACTATATAAAAAAAGACGAATCATGTTAGACATCAAAATTTTCAAGAACGTACCATCCGAACTGTACGTTGGTATATACGGCAACGGGATGGTAAGCATATACAAGGAGACGATGGATTACTTCTCCAAGTATGACGGTATCACCATAGGCATGGGGAATGACGAAAGGTTATATTTCAAGTTCACGAAAAACGATAACGAATCGTTCAAGATAAAACGGAGCAAGGCAGGATCGGCTTACGTGAATGCTTCAAAGATGTTCACGATGAACGATATAGACAAGAAAGAGCGGGTGGGGAGGTACCGGCTAGAACCCGTGAAAGGTATCGAGTACTACAAGGGATTCTACGCCCTTGAATGGGTATCCGATCCCACCCTAAAGAAGAAAGACACCAAGGATTTCGAGGAAGAAGTTGAAAAAGCGGTGGGGGAGGATGAAAAAGATTTGCAACGGAAGTTGGAATTTAAAGATTAAGTTGTATATTTGCATCGTTACTACGCAAATCCCCAAGAGAGTAACAATGGCATAAGAAACTTTTTCCTACTAACCATATAGTAGAAAACCCCGGTACTTGATTAGGGATTTGCTCAAGGCCGGGTTTTTTAATGCCCGGCAAGGAGGGAAGTAGCGAGGGTTATTTTGGAACCACCCCTCCCCCGGGCAATCACTCTTGAATATTCAAGCCAGCCCAAAAGTTCCAACTTACGGTGATGATCCTAGGGAAATCCAAGCAATGCCGGACGACGACAACTTGGTCACTGCATGGTCGAGAGACTATTATACTAGCCTCCCTTTCACGGTAGGGTCGGGATCAAGCCACGATGATCTTTAGTGATAAGATTCATCATAACCATGCTGGTACTCGTTCTTCCCTTCCTGCATCTCCTCCTACCATATATACTTTTATAGTTATAGTTATAGTTATGGTAGTATTATACTATATATAGTATAGTTAGTATATATCTAGTATAGTATATATAGTAATATATATTAGAGGTCATGTTAAGGTTCTAGGGGTTGGTGGGGGTATATGCACGGTAAAGAATCGGTGTGTTCTTTGAGGTTGTAAATAAAAGTATTAACTTTGAGTGAAAGTTAACTCATTATTCATTTTTGTATTGTTTGACTAGCATTGTCGTGAGACACCTAGAGGATGAGCCGGAGGCAAGGGACGTTATTCTGTAATCTGTATCCTAACAATGTTTATAACTCTTTTAGTTCAACGTCCCTCCCCCGTTCGTTCGGGGGTCATCCACGCTTTGTGTCAGAAGCATGGTATCAAATTTAGGTGTTGAGGGGAGGGGTGACATCCTCCCCTTTTTATGAAATTTCATTCTTGCAAAATAGGTTGATTCCCCGCCCCTGTAACATATCTTTTGAAGTTCATGTTGTAAGCAGCAGGGGTGGGGATATTTTCACGAGTAAAATTTGATTAGGTAACTATATACAATAATATACCAAAATAATTTTGACAACTATATAGTAAATTATATTTTTTAAAATTAAAATGTTTGGTTTTTAGTTTAAATGTTCGTATATTAGCATCATGTTAAACGCCTACAAATATCGACTACATCCCACGAGGGAACAATCAGGGTTCTTTAACAAGAGCTTCGGTTGTGTTCGTTTTATCTATAACTGGGGATTGCAGAAGAGAATAGAGGCGTACATGAAGGACAAGGGAAGAATATCGTACGTGCAGCTATGCGCCATGTTAACCGAATTGAAAAAAGAGGAACAGTACTCGTGGTTGAGAGAGGTAAGTAACGAGTGTTTACAACAGTCGTTGAGGAATCTCGATGCGGCTTTCACAAGGTTTTTCAGGGAAAAGAAAGGGTTCCCGAGGTTCAAATCTAAGAACAGGTCAAGGCAGTCATACAAGGCCATATTATCAGTTCACGTGGATCAAGAAAGGAGAAGGATCAAGCTTCCTAAAGTTGGATGGGTAAAGTACGGTAACAACAGGAAGTTTGAAGGTGACGTGAGATCGGTAACGGTTAGCGTGACCCCTTCTGGTAAATATCACGTGAGTGTCCTTGTTGATGACGGCAAGGAGATACCTGAAAAATTACCGGTAACTTTCGATACCACCATAGGTATTGACATGGGTATAAAAGATTTCGCCGTGTGTTCTAACGGTGACACGTACGAGAACCCGAGACATTTAATCAAGGCAGAACAGAGATTGAGAACCCTGCAAAGACGGTTATCACGGAAGAAGAAAGGAAGTAACCGTAGGAACAGGGCAAGAATGATACTTGCTAGACAGCATGAAAAGGTAGCCAACCGCAGGCAGGATTATCTTCACAAGATAAGCACTAAAATTGTACGCGAGAACCAAGCGATCGTCGTGGAAGATTTAAACACGAAAGGGATGATGAAAAACCATCGTCTATCCAAGGCGATAGGAGCTTGCGGTTGGTCTACGTTTTTCAAGATGCTTGAATACAAGTGCGAGAGACAGGGTAAAACGTTTATCAGGATAGGAAGGTTCGATCCTTCGTCTAAAATGTGTTCTTGCGGACACGTTTATAGAGGACTGAAACTTTCTGAAAGGGAATGGGTGTGTCCTAACTGTGGATCGGTGAACGACCGTGACTTGCTCGCCGCTTGTAACATCAAGCGTTTTGGATTACAAGAACAGAATTTATTGTTTGTAAATAAACCCGTGGCACACGGGGGTTCGGACGTGGAGGTTCCAACTATGGATGACCGTCAAGAAATTGACCTAAAAAGTAGCGTTCCTGTGAAGCGTCAATACGTACAAGTGTAATATTGTACGTAAGTGCCTGATAAAATGGTTTATATTTGTACCGCTTGCGGATGTTCTTTGAAATCCTGAAATATATATATATATATATATATATACCTCCCCATCTTGGTAAGATTATTTCTATCAAAGACATCTTGCAAGCAACCAAGGTGGGGTAGGTTTATTTTAAAATTATGCAAGATGGAAAATTTGACTGTTTTCAATTACAATGGAAACGAGATCGCTTTCAAGGAAGGCGATAACATGATGATCAATGCCACACAGATGGCTAAATCTTTTAACAAGCGTCCAATAGATTATTTGAGGTTACCATCTACTAATGAGCTAGTTAGTGCAATTGTGAGAAAATCTCACAATTCAGAAGATCAAGTAGTTACGACTTTACCGGGTAGCCCGGAAAATGGAGGTGGAACATGGATGAACAGGATACTGGCTCTTGACTTCGCTCAATGGTTAAGTGTAGATTTGAAATTGTGGTGTACGGAAAGGATAGACGAGTTGATGAGATACGGGATGACGGCCACCCAACCCACCATAGACGCTATGATAGATAACCCGGACCTGTTGATAAAACTTGCTACTCAACTCAAGGACGAGAGAGCCAAGGCTGAAAGGTTGCGTGTTATAGCTGAACTGCAAGAGAAGGAGATAAAAGAGGCCGCCCCCAAGGTAGAGTATTTCGACAAGGCGATGTCATCCAAAAGCTCGTACACCACCACCCAGATGGCGCAGGAGTTCGGTCTATCCGCCAAGACCCTAAACGCTAGACTGGCGAAGATGGGCGTTCAATACAGGCAGGGAGGGGCGTGGATACTGTACGCCAAGTACCAAGGAAACGGGTACACTCACACCGTGTCCGTCCCGTACATGATGGCTAACGGGGAACAGGGGACACAAATACAGACCCGGTGGACGGAGAAAGGTCGCAAGTTCCTCCATGACCTCATGGACGGGAAGTGAAAAATTTGTACATTTACATCAAGTTTAAACTTATAAAATAGTGATCATGAGAAAATTAATGTTCCGGGTATGGGACTTGTCAACGAGTACCCTCCTACCCACCTCCGACGGGATAATGTTCTGGAACGTCAGCAACAAGAAATTCGGGGTGACCAACTTCTTGATGGACCAGAGATACCTCGTTACCGTGCTGTGCCTTAGAAACGGCAACACGGACATCTACGGCCTTGACGTGGTTCTTGTATGGCCAAAGGATTACATCTCCATCAAGGAGGCGAAAGAGAGTAACGCCCCGATCCAAACCGTGCTGTGTGACCTTGACGGGTTCGTGACGGTGGAGGGAGAGAAGATACACGTTACCGAGTTACACCATCATTACAACTTCTCCGGGGAGGGATTCGCCGCTTACTCCGACACGTACAAGGAGATGTTCTGGGATCAACTGTCATGGTATGGCATTCATTAAAGTCCCTCTGATCGAGGAGAAACTAGACATTAACGTGAGGGTTTACAATCTAACCCTCACTTCTTTTCTAGCCGAGATCATGGAAAACTACATCGTGGAACTGGAAGATCACGTCAAGAAAAGCGGCCTTCACGTGAAGAAAAACAAGTTCCATTGTAACGAGTTGAAAAGAAACATCAGGATGTGGATAAATCACAGGTACATGGAGGTGGGGAGGGAGTACAGGGATTTCCTGACTACCCAGCTAGATGACCTGTACGATGACATGAAACACGATTACACGGTGTTCTTCTACTCTATCAAGAGATTCTTCGACAAGAGGATAGAAGACTCTAACGAGACAACCACCCTCGCCCTCCTCGTGTTGATCATTAGCATGGCGACGTACTTCCAGATCAAGGAGGAGGATTTCAGCAATTACGTCAGCGAGCAATTCAAGTGCCACTACGTAATGAAAAGTAACTATATATCCAATATAGCTCGACACGCCACCATGTTCCTTAATTCTTTCAAGCACGATAACGTGGAACTAGTGTTCGAGAAAGAGCCTGATATTCAGGCAGCATGGGACATTCTTGACTACAAGTTGTCTCATGTAAAGATAAATCTAGTAGATGATATCAAGTAGTTTATAGTATTTATCTATATCATTACACGTGTCAAATAAAGTACGTATATTTGTATTATAATTAAACTAAATGGAAAACATGATAACTATATTCATTGTAATAGCCATTGCCTTGCTGGTATTCCTGTTCTTCGTGTTAAGGAGCGCTTACAGGAACTCTCACGTCCCGGTGGGGAGCGTGATTAAACGCAAGGGCATACTCTTCAAGGTGAAGAGGTACAACAAGTCGGATCATATCGACAAGTGCTTGAGATGTGACATGAGGTTCTTCCCCTCCATCTCCGGTTATAACGATCATTGCTGCGTCAAGGTCCCGTTCTGTAACGCTAGCGAGAGACGTGACAAAACTGACGTGTATTACGAGCTAGTGGGCAAGAACTGTGGTTTCTTTAACAAGGAGGAAGAGTGACATGGAGCAGTTGATAATGACGCCTAGGCTCTTCAAGGAGTTCGGTATACACGTTTGCGATGACCAGATCATAAGCACGCATCGTGCCTGTCCCAAGAAGATAAGGGGATTGCTTGACAAGACCATAGTCCTGCACGATAACGGGGAGGTGATGGCCATGAAGGATTATTTCAAGTCCATCATAACAGGTGATGGCAGCCAGTGCAGGATGAAACGATTATCTAACGGGGACAAGTCAACGAACGAGATACGAATACTGGAGAGGGGAAGGTTCTGGAAATCCGTGTTATTCAGGGGAGGGACGATAGTTAACGACGTGAACTCCAACATGCCCTTAATATCTTACGTGAACGATTTCAACGGGATAAAGGTATGGTTCGAGGACACTCTTGACGTTTTCCCGTGTAACTACAAGGGGGTGCTATCCTCCCTGATCCTGTACCTGACAAGTAACGTTGATAGCACTTACTTCTCCCCCTCCTTCCCGGACAAGTGTTCGGAATCTTGCTGGGGTGACCCAAGGTTCGTGAACAAGGTGAGGGGATTGATGCACCATCATATCATCCGATCGTTCAAGTTAAACCACCAGACAAGGAAGTATAACGAGTGGAGACACCCGGAGTTATTCTACAACGGTTGGAACGCCGCAATGAAGGACCCGCAAGTGTTCTACATCGTGGCCGATCTTAGACCTGACAAGGAAGGCATAGTTAACACTAGGGATTACAGGTTCGATTGCACGGCGGAGAGACTGGGATTGTGTCAAGACATGGCGAGAGAAGCGGCCATAGTTTACAACACGCTGGTCTTGCAGGGGTGGGACCAGATTTCTCCCAACGAGACGTCTTGCGAGAACTGTCCTTTCAAGTGCAAGATAGCCAATGAAACAAAAAGAATATAAGAGACCGGGGGTGAGGAAGCCCGAATCGCCACGATCGGTGTCAACTTACAGCAAGTATCATCACACGATAGACCGGGAGATAGATAACGACAACATCTGGTACATCGAGATTAACGGGAAGAAGGAACGAAGGATACCCGTCACCCTGTCATCGTGGGAAGAGATGAAGTTCAAGGCGAAAGAAGACTTGCACGCCGAGGTTATATTGAAGTTCGTCGGGAAATCTGGAAGGCACGTTGAACGTTTTAAAGATTAAGCAAATGGGTAAAAGAGGTTTAAAATTAAGGGTAGACAAGAAAACACGCAACAAGAGGTACACGGCAATGGCGTACCTCAGAAGACACGGGTACGCTGCCAAGGGTAGGGACGTGTTGCTAAAAGAAGGTTCTCCATCCCCGAAAGAACACGAGTATCTTGTATTCCTCATGGAACAAGGATATTGCATATCGCACGGGGAGATAAGCTAATGGAAGAGTTCGTTAGCGTTGAAGACGTCAAGAGAGTGTTCAAGGCGTTTTGTAGCAAGGAAATAAGCGGGTGCGGTTCAGAAGAGCAAGAATGCGAGGACTGTATCTTCTACAAGAAATACGTCGAACTTTTAAAAGAGAAGTCATGACGGAAGATTTATGGGAGTTAATTGATAAACTAACATTCGGGTATTAACATGGAACAGAAGAAATCAAAAGTGACCAGTGTCGTTCAAGGACAAGACTGGGTAGGGAAACAAGGTATTTTCCACACGTGGACCGTCCGTTTCGAGAACGGTGACGTGGGGGGCAACATGACGAAACAAGGTAACAACTGCGCCTTCAAGGTGGGCGAGACGGTTGACTACACGATAGAGCCGGGAAACAGGCCGGACAGCTTCAAGGTGAAAATCGTCCCGGCGGCACCTTCATCCTTCGGTGGTGGGGGTGGGGGCGGCAAAGGGAAGGTCAACGAGGCTGGTATCAACGCCAACGTTGCCTTGAACAACGCCACCCTGTTATTCTGCAAGCTGTGTGACACGCTTGGACAGGAATGGTTAAAAGCGGCGAAAGATCAACCGGAAAGGATCGTCATGATGTACGCTAGAGAGTTTTCAAACTTGTTGAACGAGCTAAGTGGATTGAAATGATAAAGGAACTGGATGACAGGATAGAATTACTGTACAAGGACGTGATGAAGCACCCGAAGGGGAACTTCAAGATGTTGTTCGATGACTTCAAGCAAGACGTGGGAGACATAATGTACGGCGAGAACGAGAAACAACCATCCATGTACGACAAGATGATGGACTTGCTCAACGCTTGCTGCCGGGCCTTCGGGACTACAACTATGGAAGCGATGGCGGGGGGAAGGGCCGAGTTGCCCGTCCTGCGTGCCGTGACAGCGTTCATAAAGCTAGCCGATGACTCGTACGATAACAGGCACATGACCTGCAAGATTCTGGGCAGGACTAGACAATACTACTACCACTCGATTGCCAAGTTCGAATCGCTCATGTTAACCGACAAGACTTTTCGTGAAACCTATAACAAGTTGAGCCATGATTTCGGAAGAGACGAGGAAACTGATTGAGGAAAACGAGGAACTGGTGGAAAAGAACCTCAGGAGGTGGATCGCCGGGTGCAAGAAGAGAATGACAGCGTTCATTATCCCGACTGACGAGGAAATAATCCAGTATTTCAACGACAAGGGAAAGGTATGCACGTCACAGACCGTGAAGAAAATAAGGACCACGTACGAGGGCAAGGTGGATGGAAAGTGGATAGATTCTAACGGTAAGGAAGTGAAGAACTGGAAGGGTAAGCTCGACAAGGTGTGGATTCCATACTACCCGTCATTGAACAACATTTACGAGAGGTTTTAATCATGGACAGGGAATTGATCGCTAGAGGCTATTCTTACAATCATGGAGCCATTTTCAAGAAGAGGATATACATTTCTATACCCGAGAGCGAAAAGTGGCTTAAAAACGCTTACTCGCACTTTATAGGAGATTCTTTCAAGTGGATACCCGAGTATGACGAGATTGCCGGATGGTTGTCTGACAACGAGGGGAGGGGATTATTCCTGTACGGGACTTACGGGAGGGGAAAAACGGTGTTCATTCGTGATATATTCCCCCTCCTCGCCGAGAGACACGGTAAGGTGGCATCTTACTACACGATGACCTCGATAGGAGACAACCTTGATGACGTGTTGAAGAAGAAGATCGTGTGCCTAGATGACGTGGGGATGGAATCCAAGATCATGACTTACGGCAACGAGAGGCACGCTTTTCCCGAACTCATGGACAGGGCGGAACAGAACGGGAACCTAGTTCTCGTGTCCACCAACCTTAACGCGAGGGGGATAATCGACAGGTACGGGGAAAGGACGCTAGAGAGGATCAAGTCGTGCTGCAAGAGGGTAATGTTCACGGGTCAATCTTTCAGGCAATGACGAGCGAGGAACTTGCAAGTAAAATGGACAGGTTGCAGGAATCAATAGACCTGAACAACAGCCTGATGACAGAATTCAACAGCAGGCTTGCATCCATACAAGAATCCGTCTCCAACAAGAGGGGGAGGATGGACGCCAAGGAGATAATAAACAACATTATAGGGGACCTCATGGTCCTGTTAATCACTAAACAGCAATAAAATGGAAAACGAAAAGAAAATTGATAAAAAATTAAAAGAGTTACAGGAACTGGTAGGTGAACTGAAAGAGATGGGGGTGGGGTATTTACTCGTGACGTCTTTCGAGAAGAGTGTTGATGACGAGGGATTCCAAGAATTAAGATCGTCCGTGTTCTCGGATTTCAAGCTGGGAGACATGGCCCCCGCCATAGCATCTTATTTCTCGGAGAATCCTAACATCCTCCCGGTTATCGTTCGAATACTGGCAAGCGGGTTCTCTCAAGAAACGCTGGTAGAAAAGGCGAAAAAAGCGGGGGAGGAACTGGCAAGAAAAAAGAAGGAGTGGAATTAACCACTCCTTTTCTCGCTTAACTGACCCATTCACAAACCATATCTCTAAGTCTTACCACTACCGCCTGACAGGTGTAAAAATTGCATTCGTCATCGAGTAGTTCTATTAAATACATGATCTTGTCCATAGGTCTTGTTTTTTTAAATCATCTCTTCCCAGTCAATATACTTGCCCGTTCTTTTCAAGTCGGCAAGATACCGTGAAAAAGCTATCCCATCGTAACCGTCCGGGTCGTCAATGTACTTTTTCACGTACATCGCTATATCGAACTCGTTACGCAACGGCTCGGGAAAGAAATCGGCGTAAGCCATGTTGGCCACGAAGCAACAATCGTACTCGCTCGCCTTCTTTACCGTCACCCCGTTCCTTTTCAGAAGTTCCTTGACTTCCTCCTTGGAATACCTGTGCTTTGAACCGTCAGCGTTCTCCATGCAGCTAACAGCTAGCTCGCATAACTTCTTGGAGAAGTGAGGACCATGCTCGTCAAGGTAATCCTCGAACGTCTTGCTACTGAAATAATAACGATCCCTTCCCATCACATTCTCCGTCTTCTTCTACCACGACGCATTTCAGGCTCGTCATCGTAACGATCGTACCTGTCATAACGGTTCTCGGGGCGGGTGAAGTCATCTTCATCCTCCATCATTCTCTTGCGCTTGCGTCTCTTCCTCCCCCTCCTTTTTCGGTTGTACCAGTGAACTCTTGGCCCTTCGGTACATCATTAACCTTGAGAACAGGGTGGTGAAGTCGTACACCTTGATCACCCTGTTAAGAAACTCCGGTGTCCTTACCCTTTGTTTCATGTTCCTTACTATCTCATTTCTGAAATCCACCATAACTTACCACGTTTTCATATCTAACTTCTTGTTTCTCTCTCTTGAACCACAGGGTGGGAGGGGTGTCAGTCTTGGATGGCTCGACAGCCACTAGTTCCGACCCCGCTTCTCCTATCATATCTAGCTCTCTGTAACCAACCTCATGATATATCCTCTTGTATTCAAATTTTTTCATATCTCTCTATTGGGAAATCCCACAATGATAACTTGCCGGAACATGGTATTGGTTTCACAAATTGTACCGGGTTAGCAAGTACCCAGTTGTACACGGTACGCTTTGGTCTACACGGGTAGAGGGGGGCGACCTCGTTCAAGAAGTCTTCATCATGTTCTGCCCACACCGACTCGTGGTCTACCACGCAATCAACAATATCAACCCTCCCGATGATAGCTCCCACGTGAGTCAATTGCTCTCTCACCACTTCATCGTACCCTTCTCCTACCGCTTCCAACTGTTCTTTATTGAGAAACCCTTTCAGGTTGCCACCGTATATCGTCTTGGAGGCATGAATCAATAACGGGCCACGATAATCCGTTCTCCACGTCCGGTTCTCGATGTCTTTAATCCCGTGGACTATCAACGATGCCCACGGCTGTTTAATCGTTAGCGCTTTCATCTTTCTTTCCTATTGAATGAGCTACTATTTTACCTTTTTAAATTTAAAATCTTCTATGATTTTATTTATATCTTCATTAGATAAGTTATACCACTCTCCTTTTACCAATTTGTCTTTAAACATAGTATGAAGATTTAGTTCAATATCTGTATCCGCAATGGCTAGTAGTTTTATCCTAGGATTAGAGCATTTTAAGATATTAAATCTTTGATATGGGTCATTCGATCTACCTATTTTTGTGAATTTACTCAATTCATCATATACAAGATAAGTTCTCGTAATATCTTTAGTTTCCGTATAAACCCTAGACCAATAGTAAATGTCTGCCCTAATTGCTTCACATAAATAAGGAACTAAATGATATATAATATCTAATAATGGGAGCATTTTTTTTGTATGATATTTTGATGAGTATTCAATAATCATATTCAAAATATCAACATCATTGAAAGATGCGCCTCCACAAGATATTACATCATCTTCAATTTCAATATCTCCTAATAAAGATGGACGTAAATCATGTATAAGTTCATTTAATAATTCTGCAAGTAATACAGATTGTTCTCCATCCACTTCTGTAATTTTAATAATCTCGTTCATACTATTTTAATTTTGATAATATATTAGAATTTTCAAACACCCACAATTTAGCTTTTGGACCCCCACCCATCATAAGCATCTCGATCGCAAGTACAGGATGTAACCACGTGGCGGCTCCTCTTCCCTTGCCTTTCTTTATCACTCTCTCTTCTTTAAGAGTAGATATTAATTCTTTCACGGGATTAGAATTCAACCATTGAGTGGCGTTAAATACTGATTTGTTCTCTTCTATACGAATCCTGTTTATTATATTGCAAATATCAGAACTTCGCACGTAATTTTTGTCTTCACTTATGCGGACTCTATGCCACATTTCAGTAATAATTTCATTTATTTCCATGATATTAAAATTAAATTTGACTTTGCAAATATACAAATAATATTTATAAAAACAATATATCTGTATATATTTTATTGTTGATAAAAATGTATTCCATGAATTTTTATTTAGTAAAATTTTATATCAAAAAAATAACCATGATGTTACTATTTGAATCATAGCGTTTTATAAAAACAGGAATTCCCGTTTTTATCGTAACTTGTTGATAATCAGTAAAAGCTAAAATTAGTTAAAATAACATGGATAGACATTCAAATATAGATACTATTGTTTTTAAAATTATTTTTCCATAAGTTTTTATGTACATACATTTTCATGATTGGTAAATAACTTTGTAACAATAGATTATAAAACCATGTTAACGAGAAGTTATGGCAACTAATTGATAATCACGATACGTCGTGTTTCACTACGCCCGTGGTCGGAATCCCGACCTCGCCTGATAATCAGCCGATATGGGAATTCACATATCGGGGAATAAAAAAGATACCCACCCTTGGAGGGGGTGGGCATACTTGATAATTACCAATATGAAACTAACTAACCATTCAAACTTTCTTGTGTTTGATTTTAAGCATGTCAATGTAGCGATAAAGCCTTTCTTTCGTTGGCTTGAGTCCACATCTTGATATTTTACTGTTAAACGCACTGTCTGTCAGTCTTACCAGTGATCTTCTTCGCTTGCTCATAATTTACTTTAACGTTGAGGTATGGTTTAAGTACCTCGGTCATTGCATCTATATCATCCTCCGTGATGTTGTCACAATAACCATTATCAATCATGTCGGCGAAGTGCCTGAACAATCTACTTAGATTAGTCAATTTTACAACAGCCATGTTTGAAATATAAAATGGTTGAAACTATGGCAGATGTTACGGCTGATACCGAGGCGATAGTCAATATTGTCCAGAACTCAATCGTGCAGTTTGTAAGCACGTCAATTAATTGTAGGGTACATTGTATTAACAAGTTGATTATTAATACCCTGTGCCATGAACAAAATTTAAATCGTTTCGACAAATGCCATAGCATCATGTCAACATACATGGAATGTCCTAACACGTAATCAAAAGAAACTACTTCTATATTTAGAGCTGATAGAAATAACACCAGAACTATATAGATATTCAATAGTATCGGAGCTAGTTTTATTAATCTAATGGTAGCTTTCATTTCTTTTTACTACTTCTTCTAGGTTTATCATCCCATGTTACTTTTCTCATCGCAGTTGCCGGTCTCATTATAGGTCTGCGAACTGATGTTGCTTTTCTAGCCATACGCTTTTATTTTAGTTATAAATGTACGTAATAAATAGCTACCATGCAAGACCGTTGGACTTAAAGACATTGCCCGTGTCATTCCATCTCTTGTCATCAGCATCCTGCCTTCTAAGGAAAGCCGCCTCGTCTCTTAGAGCTGTCCTAACGTTAGCTGTTAACACGTTGGGTATGATGAAAGTCATTAGCTCGAAAAAGTCCGCAGCCATCCGAACAGTGTCTTGTTGACTCTCGGATAACGGTTCGTTATCTTGCGCCCTCTGGTATATGTCTAACATGTTACCTAGATTATTACCAATAGTATTCACGAATATACCAATAGCCGGAAGAATCTCTTGTATCAACTGGAACCCGTTCATGCTTAATGGAGTTTGTCCTCTTGCATAACTGATGTATCCCGATCTACTCTCGATCAAGTCATAAGTTTCAGAATCTATATATCCATCATTCATGGCGTATTTCGCTGCCCCCAAGAAGAATGAATGCGCTAAATTAGCTGCCATAGAATATCTACCGAAGAACATCCCAGCCAAACCCGTGCTACCGTTTTTCAACATCTTGTCCACTATCTGGTTTGCAACTTCCTCCTCGTCTCCATCCCCACCCGTTGCTAGCAAGTATCCCATGTACGTCGAGATCGCTGGCTTGGTGATATTGTACCCTTGGCTTCGTACTAGCCGGCTAGTTAGCATGGTGAACCCGTCATTAAATAACTTGGCGTTTCCGTCCTTGACCCCAGTTATCATTTTCCTCCAACCTATCCCCATCATCTCTACCTCTTTTATGGCGAATGATAACATGAATCCTATCCATCTACCGTTAATACTTTCCCTTGATATGTTGTTCTTACCGATCCCTATGATATTAGACACCCAGAATGGTAGCGCCCTCGTCTCGTGAGCCTGCGACACAGGTAATATCGTGGAGAAAGATTCCTGAGTTCTCTTCACGGCATCAAGATGTGCAACTCTAAACGCCTCTCTCGTTGCCTTCCTGTATTTAACATCAGCTTGCCACTTGTCACCGTCCCAGTCCTCGCCGTTCAGCTCCTTGAACCTCTTGTTAAATATCCTCATGTACATGTTGGACGAAGTTATTATATCCGGGGTCCTGATCCAGTAGTCAATAGCTTTCTCGTTTAGGCTCTTCTTCTTACCGTAAGACTCTCGTGTCAACTCGCTCAACTTGGAAACGGTAGAAGTTTCCGGCAAACCGTAATACTCGAAAGCGTCCCTCATGTTTCTTAACTGGAACACGTTCTTTATCATGGTTACAGGGTTGACGCTAATGCCATCACTTATGATAGCCCCGCCGATGTTGGTTACCATCTCGGTAGCCATCTTTGGAACGTTAACAAGCAAGGTAACACGCGCGGCACTAGTTATCTCTTGATTCAACTTGTTCCACATGTTACCCATCCCGTTGTTTAGGTTATCAAGATGATAAGCACTCACCACCCTGTTTTTTATAGTCCTAAGCCATTCTTGAAGGATCATCCTAGCGTCAGGATTACTTCTTAATTCATTCCCTCTTATCTCGTCATTGAAAGCGTTCACGACACCGTTGTAAGGATGTACGACGTAAAAATCTAGTGTTGCCTCTTCCACGGTTTTGGTGATGACACTAGCGAGGTTATAATCAATAGAATGAATACCACCCCTACGAGCGTGTACTGCCGTGGGGGAGGGGATGTTACCGTTGTAATTATCCTTCGTCATCTGTTCTAGGGCATCTATCGAGCTTAAATCCATTCTCCCACCCCTGACTCTTGACGGGAAATAATTTGACTCGTAGAATTTAGGATTAGTCCCACGGAACGATGCGTTAGCCATATTGATCTCTTTCAAGTTATCAAGAACTTGACGCGCGGCTCCCATCAAACGACGAACGGATACCTCGTCTTTCCCGAGATTCTTCAACGTGGCCTCCACGTCAACCGCCCCTTGCATGGGTCCGCTCTCGTGATAAACGTAGTATTGGAGCGCGCCTTTCATGTCGGCAGCTTCCATTGGCGTTTCCTTTACTGCCTTATCGTACAGGTACTTGAAATACGACCGTTCCCCCACGTCTACCGTTTCGATCGTGTCTCCTATCGTGTTGGTCTGGTAATCAAGTTCCTTCATCAACATGGCAGCTAGGTTTCTAAGGTTTATACCTTTCCTTGACGTGAATATATTGTACTTGTGAAGCCTACCGCGTGTATTAATAGTGTACTTGTTCATGAACTTGTTAAGGGCATCATTCCAAGGCTCAAGTAATTTAGCCTGTTCAACGTGCGCCCTAACAGTGGCAGGCTCCATGTACTTTGCAATTATATTATCGTATATTGGCGTACCATCCCTTGTCCACAATAAATATTCTGCCGTGTTCAAGTCACGAATCCCGAGCGCTGATCTAAGCCTCTCGGTATCTTGCCTAAACTTCTTGAACTTCCTAGAATCAGCCGCTCTTTTCACTTTTGCCACGATACCATTCTCACCCTCCATGCTGCCCTTGACATCATGACGGATCAAGTCTTCCATCGCCTTGGCAAGTTCTCTAGTAGTGTATCCGTTGTTCAAGTTATACAAGGAGTTGTACATCCTTGATAATTGAGCGTTGGTTAGGGTAGGGATATTGGAACGATTCTGGTCCATGATGTCAACCATGTAGGAGAGGGGACTTTCCCCGGTTGGGTGTAGCAACGTGGCATCATCAAGCTCAATGTTCACTTGTTGCTCTATGCCTTCCCTCACCTTCTTGGACACGTTATTCAGTCCCATGTCACCATTCATGAACTCGTCAATCATGTCCCCAATCATGGTAACTTCTTCCGGCGTGATAACCCCTTCCGATGCCATCCTTGATACCTTGTTGCGTATGTTGGTTAACGACCTCATGTACTTGTTAACCTCGTTGAACGTTGGCATGTCCACGAGGTTCTCTCTTATCACGTCAAGTCGATTACCTATATTTGATATGTATTTTCTCACGGAATTCAAGTTCCATCCCTTGACCGTTTCATTAGAAACTTCATCCGGGTACCTGTCTATGAGATAATCAGTTATCTCTGAAAATCTGCCATCTATTATGTCTAATATTATATCATCACGAAGGGCCAAGTCTTCTTGTGACATGTTACTCGGGTTCATGTCAAGAAGCCGGTTGACTTTTTCTTTTCTTTCTTGACTTAAAGAAGACTTGTTAACTTTTGATCTAGCTTTATTGACGTTAGATTCTCTTTCCTCGATAGCGAACTTGGATTGTTGATCGGTCACGTACTTGTTAATCTTGTTGATCAATGATTCAAATTGCGCCCTGCTACTTATCCCTCTTGACAAACTTGACATTATAGACTTGTACTGGGATTGAGACAATAACTTCTCACTACCCTTTATCGCTTCCCGCACCTGACGAATTTTCCCCTTCAAATCAGAAGCTCCCTTGATGTAAGCACTAGAGGCTATCCTGTTAACCTTTGTCTTGATCCTGCCAAGGTCATCTTTTGGCGTGATATTACTAACGCCAGAAGGTCTCTTTATATAAGGAGAATTATCTCCCAAAACGAGATCATGATTATCGTTAAATTCCTTGTTAGCTTGTCTCTTCTCTTCTTTAGATAACGCCTTGTAAGCGTCACTTGTTTTAACCCTCGCCCAAGCCATGTCTTTAGCGAAAACGCCACTGGAATTCTTGTTCTTCGAGTACCAATCAACCGCCTCGTTCATCGGTAGCTTGTCGAGGGTGGGAGTCTTACTTACTTCCTCTTCTTGTTGTTGGAGTGTACTTTCAGTCCCGTTGACTTCTGACACACCGCCCACGGGTTCACTTTCTTCCCCGACTTGCTGTTCTGTGCCTTCACTTTCCGAACGCACCTCTCTAGTTTCGCTGGCATTTGGTCCTGTTTTAGATTGTTCAACATTATTTTCTTGGAGGGGGGTGAGGGCATCGTAATCGACTACTGACACGTTCCCTTCAGCGTCCTCTACTTCTATTTTACCTTCTTCCACCACGTTTTCAGTGGCGGTAACTTCTTTACCATCAAGGATGAACTTGTCTCCTCCCGCTTGGAAATTCTTATCATCCATGATCTCGTTGTAATTTTCAACCAGTTCCATGTTCTTGTACATGGAAGTGTACTGGAAGTATTTTATGGCATCATGGGCAAGGTCTTTTCTCTTTTTTACCACCTCCCCACCCTTCGTGGCCTCGTCATAATACCCGTCTATCGCTGAATTTATCTCGTTGACTATCGCCTCGTGACGTCTTTCTAGCGTTAAAGTACCGTCATTCATGAGGTTATCTATCTTCTCTTTCAAGGCGGAAGGTAACTTCTTCCCGTAAGAATCAGACTTGTAAAGAGTCTTGCCCATGCTAGGTTGTTTACTTATGGCGTTAACACCTAGTCCGACAGCGCCGAATCCAAGCGACATTAATCCTATCGAGTACACCATGTTTAAATCTTCTGGCTTGTATATCTCTCTAGTAAGGTATCCTGATTCTCCCCTGTCTATCGCCGTGAAACCTCCCCTTATCAAGTCTCCAACCTTTTCCTCTCCCATCTCCCCTATCGTCCCGGCAACCCATCCAGAGAATCCTCTTTGACCGTAACCGGCGTAACCACCACGATACATGAACTGATCAAACCCTCTTTTTAACAAGTTTCCCCCACCCCTCATTCCAGTAACTTTTGGAGCTTTCCCCACGAAAATTCTTTCCGTGAAATTCTCGATAACTAGGTCGTAGTAATTATTAAATAGTGCCTCGTTTACAGGCATACCATTCGCCACGTCATTACTAACACGAGAATAAAACGTGGGTTGAGCGAGAACCTGAACGGACGAGTCGAAAGCACTTTTGGCAATTCTTGACGATAACTTCCCGGCACCTGACGCTATCTTGGTACTCGCCACTTTTGACGCGGCACCGGAAACGGCCTTGGCTAGAGAACTAGAAGATATGGTTTTAACAAGATTGGTAGCCGTGGCTTTCGATAACAACTTGCTAGCTCCCGATGTTAAAGCCGTTCTTATCCCACCCGTCACGGCACCTGACATGGCAAACTCGACCATGAAACCAACAGACTCCCCGGTCATTTTCCCGATGTCAAACCATTGTCCAGTTTGTTCCCCAAGTACTTCTAGCGACCTTGCGTTCACCGAGAAAGACTCTAACAAGTTTAACTCTTCCGGGGTCATCTCTTGTCTAGCTATAATAGACACGATGTCATTAATTTTCGCTTCCTTGACAGAAGATTCCATCATCGTGTCGGGGGGAATGACCTCTCCATCAGAGGACAGGTAAGAGGTGTTCGGCCTCAACTCTGGATGATCCTGCAACACCCTGTTGTATATGTCACCGAGTTTATCGTTGACCTCTTTCATCTTGCTATCCCTTCCCACGTTACTCATGGTCATGGCTATGGCAGAGAAATGATCCACGATTCCTTCTTTTGCTCCACTTAAAAACTGGTTACCTCCCTCTTTTAACTTCTTGGCTAGGTCAAGATTCTCTCTCGTCATGTCGTTGAATAACTGGGCGGCGTTCATGGACGCACCCTCTTTCTGTAACATGGCCAGTGCGGCTATCCCTCCCGCCCCCGGAAGTCCGGCGCCTATCGCCACCGCCTTGTTAGCGGTCTCGGCTCTCTTCTTGGCACGTTCACCGGTAGTTTCCTCGTACACGGCACTCGTCTCCGCCGACACCTTGTTTAATTTCTTGTACATCTGGTCTATGTCGGGAGCGAGATAATCGGCATCCCTCGGGTCCATGTAAGTCCCCTCTAGCATCACGCCGTACCTTTCAAGTTCTTCTCTAGGCACGACGTACGTCTTCGAGTCCGGGTTATAAACCATTCCCACGCTATCAGCAACCCTTTTGGCATACTCGTTTAACTCGTTCTCTCCCCCCTCTCCCAGTTGTATCGATTTTCTAGTCATCCTCTCGGTGAACAACTCGTTCTTTTGGAAGGGGGTAAGCTCTCCCTTAGACTTGTACCAGTCTTCCACGGATCGTATGGAAGTGTCAAGAAGAAATTCTTGCCTCTCGTCATACCCCTCTGGTAGTAAACTTTTCTTTACATCGTCTGTCATGTAATCCATCATCGACTTGGCGTAATTCGGGTCCACGACATTATACTTGTCAAACAAATTATTCATGGTGTCCTCGGTAACATCTCCTTCCGTGCCACCGAGACTGATTGATATTTTCTCCATCAATCTTGTTGGGTTACCACCAGTAGACTCCCATATATCATCAATATCCGAATCTGTTATCCCAGAAGCATCCATACCTTGATACGTGGCTATATCCACGAGTATATCCTTGTACAGTGACTTATCAACTTTTCTTCCGTCATTCATGGTTATCTATTTTAATCCATTCACGAAATCGTTAACATTCCCCCTATTGCCAGTATTACTAGGACTAGCCATTCTTCCCGTGTTATTCCTGTACCTGTAAAAATTAGGATTCGTTTTCATGCCGTAACTACCTCTCGTGTATATACTTGTTAACTGGTTTAACGCCGAATTCAATTGCTCTGCGGCAGATTTAGCGGAACTAAGGTTGATCTTCGCTATCTCGTTTCCAGTGGCGGGGTCTTTTATCACTAGATAATCACCCATGTAGCCGGACCACAAACCACCATTACTCCTTTTTGATTCAATAGATATTATTCCTGAACTATTAGCTCCAGCTATAATATCTTCCACGTTTTTGACGAAATCCTCTGATTTATAGTTTTCAGGAGATAATAACGTGGAGGACGCTAATTCTTGCAACCTAGAAACAACCGGGCGCATCCTGTTATAAACAGGGTTCTTGTTTTCATCCCTCCCCGCTACCGGTTCGACACGGGGAGATACGTTATAATTATACCAGTCTCTCAAGTCAATGTCAAGTATTTTTTCCTTGGTTTGAGCGCCTGAATTGTAGTAATTAGCCAGTATATCGTAAGCTCTCTTCACGCTAGACGGGTCATTAGCATCAAAATTAATCTTGAACGGTTGATCGAAATTAACCGGACGACCCTGTTTCTTCTTACCCTCTCCAAGAAAATGGAACGTGGTAATGTCTCCCTTCGCCGTAATGTCGTTCAGTTGAGCTTTCCTATTCACGCCGCCATCATCAATGTAAGCTGATGATTTATTACCAACGAACATCTGTATAGCCTCCTTATGCCCGTTAAAGGCGTTGGGGATGGCTTCCATGACCGGTTCAATGAAACGGTTATCACGAGAACCACCCCCGTAAGCCTGATAGCTCGGGTCTTTCTGTAACGATCTCTTGACATTCTTGTCAGCCGCCATAGCCACGGCGTTAACGTAATACGCCCTCGCCTCTCCCGGTGTATTCCACCTTCCTTCTTTCTCCCCCTTGCGCATGAACGGGTCGTTGTCGTAGTTATTACCGAACCTCATGTCCCAAGCCTCTCCGGCACGTGTTCTTATGTCCTCTATATTACTGGTCTCTATATTTGTTATCGTTCCATCAGGATTTCTCACGAAATTTCTTACCACTGAATCCCCCACCGCCTTTGCTCCATCATCCAACATACCTTGCAAGTCAACGTAAGGTTTTAATTTACTGGATAATTTCGCTTTCAGCTCCGATGGAGAACCAGACGCTATCGGCCTACCTTTCCTGTCATATATGGTGTAGTTTAACATCCCGTTTTGGTACCACATGTCAATCCTTTCTCCAACACTGTAAACGCCAGTACTCTTCTGTTTGACACCGTCTTTCCCGGCAGACATGATAGCGTATCCTATATCATTTACCAGATCGGCGTTCATCACTTCATCTATACCACCTTTCCCGGTTTTACCCATGTCTTCAAAAAAGCCCTGAAGGTCTTTCATTTGACCGGTATAAGAAGCCGCCTTGTTCTTCATGTCACCGATCTTGACCATTAATTCAGATTTTCTACTTGGAGATATGAGGGGATTGGCAAGTTCCTTCCTCATGTTGTATATCTCGTTCTGGGTATGTTCCATAAGTATCCCTATACTATCCCTGTCAAAAGCCTGTGGCTGCAAGTTTAAAGCCTCCGTGGCCAGCTTGTCAAATTCTTTCAAGTTAGCTTGTAATTCATCTTGAGCCTCTTTCGCTTGTTTGGCGTACAGCTTTTCTCGCTCAAGCTCCATAGCTTTTAGTTGCATCCCAATGTTAAGGGAATTCATCGCGGTTTGCCCGAAGTCGGCCTCTATGGGTTTCACCCCCATGTAAGCCTCTCCTGTATATTGATTCGCCATGTTACTTCAATTTTAAAGTTGGTTGAGGTGGCATTACTGATGTTACCGGGGTTCCAGTACCCGTGAATTTACCAAGGTCATTCACTCCCAGTGATCCGGTTGACGTCATGGGGTCAACGTTCTTTCTTCTGGTCAAGTCAAGACCTGATAACATCCCGCCTATTGACTGCAAGCCACCTAGTGCCTCCGTCATTCCAGAGTACTGTCCCTGCCTTCCGGCCTCGTACAAGGCACCGTATCCAGCAAGCTCCCGTTGTTCACGGTTCTCCCTAGCTTGGAATTCCCTGCTCTCTTGCTCTGCTGCCATGATGGCTTGTTGTTTTTGTAACTCGTACAACTGGTTCTGGAAATTAGCCGCCAGTTGTTCCTCTTGAGCGTAAGTTTGCTCCTGTATGCCGGGTAATAAAGACAATCCCCTCGCCCCGGCAGAGGATGCCTGTTCAGAATAGTTAGCCGACTCTTGCTGTACCCTCTTCAATTGTTGAACGTACTGGTCGGTTGGAGTGTCTACCGCCATGAGATAGTTGTTGAAATCTATCTCTTGACGCTGGTAGTTGTCAATGTTCTTCTTCGCTTCTCTCGCCTGTTTCGCCTCTTTCACGGACTTGGCTACCCCTAAACCCGTTGATGCTAGCGCCGTTCCGGCAAGGATGATAGATGTCGCTGCTGCCATCACTTTAAAATTTTAATCATTTGAACCATGTTCGTGTCACTAATCTCGAAACCACATTTCTTGAGGCCGTTCACGAGACCGGCATCGTTAGAAGTGGTAAATATCGCTTCCACGCCCGTTGCCCGCAGCATGGATTCTAACTCTTCAACCAAGAACTCTTTCGCCCCCCTCTTCCGGGAAACGTCGATTTTCTTGCTGGTTAATAACCATTCTAGCCAGCATATCCCCGTTCCTGTCATGTACACGAAAGCCACGTACAACGGGCCTTCATCGTCTTCCACGATACAACCGGCGGGAAGAAAGGACGGGGGTACTGGCTTCCACCCCCACTCTTCCCACCATTCGCTTATCATGGCATGATCGGACGGTTCGTAATTCCTGATTTTAAATTTTCGATTCATCTATATCTAGTTGTATTGATTTAACGAGTAACTTCTCTTTGTCAACGCTAAAGTACGAAATTATTTCGAGATATTTCCCCCTGATAGCGTCACCGTTAACCCCGTCATCAACCTTGACGTAAAGCACCTGACCTTCCTTGATGTTCACCGGGTCTTCAAGGGTTATCTCGTCATCGTTTATTTCCTTGATGCGAGATACTTTTTCCCCATCCTTGAACACGTCAAGCCCGGTATCCACGAGGTTCGCCGTGTAAGTCCTGAAAGTGTCAAGAGACTCCTCGTCTCCAGCCGCCACGTAAAGCAATACCGGTTGAGACGTGCCTTCCGCCTTCGGGATGAACGATTCTAGCAAGTTCTCCTTCTTCTTGAAGTAAGATTGATCTATCGTTCTCTCCAAGTCAAACGTCTTGAACGTGGTGGTGGAGGGTGGGGTGTTTGATTCCATCACGATACTGTTATACACCTTGTTGGAATCCATGTACTCGTTGTTCACTAAATGAATCTTGCTCGTGACGGTCTTGCCCAGTAACAGGTTCTGGTATCCCGGTTCCCCTCCCATCCTTCTTATGATGGTATCCCTCGTGGAGAAACAGTAAGCGCCGGCTCTAGCCATGAGGTCAGGCGCCATGTCGTAGAATGACGTCCACCCGTCAACCGGCTCCATGAAGTTCACGCAACAATCTTTCATCCCCACGATGTACGAGGATGTCTTTGGATCGTAAGCGCCACACTTCACCCCGCTCGTGGTTAACTTGTCGTGGAAATAGTTAAGCATGCCGTAAGAACTGACGGGGAACAACCCGTTGATACTCTTCCGTATCACCTGACCCGTGTTCGTGTCAACGAAGAACCGGGAGTTGCCGTAACGTGAATAGGTCTCGTAGTGAGACATCCCGTAATCCTCGGCGTACTCTTGTTGCTCGCCGAAAGTGTCTTCCGACTTAGCCACGATCGGGCTACCGGTGGCGGAATTAAGTATATTCTTCTTGTACATCACCCGGCTGCACTTGTTCCTCTGGTACACGTCTATATCGGAACCTATGTCATCAATCTTCACTATCTCGCCGTATTTCTTGGAAAGATCAGTGTAATTGATCAGGGACTGGTTGAACGATGCTAGACCGTTATCTTTCGTGTCCTCCACGTACGGCTCTGACACGGTAAGAGACGCGTACCTGTCCTCCCGGCTGTAATTATCCGATATGGCGTTCGGTCTTCCCAGAGTGGTGAACAACGTCCCGTTAGAGAACTTGTTTATCTCTCGTGCCGGACCGGTGGTAATCATCACGTCCCCGTCACTGTCTAGGACGTAGGAACCGGCAAGTCCCGCCGCCACGTCATGAATGCCGGGTATTTCTTGATAAACCACGGTATCGTCCTTGGTCTCGTACATGATAAGGTAGAACACGGACGTGGTCCATCTCGATTCCTTCTTGAGGATGTCGTCTTCCGTGTACCCTTCCTTGGCGGATGGCTCTATAATCAAGTAACGACCGTTGGGAACGTCCACCTTGTCAGGGTCTCCCATGTCAACCTTGGTACCGTCTGACAGCGTTACAGATAATTTTCCCGGTTCTCCCTGCACGATCACCTTGTCTTTCACCTCGAATATGTACCCTTTCGTGGATACCTCGGTGGCTATCGTCTCCATCTCCGATACCAGTTCTAGCTTGTCACCGGGGGTGGGGACTATCCACGGCATGGACGTTATCTCTAGGTAAAACTTCCCGTTTATAACGTAAGCGTTATCGAACCCGTCGATCACGTCGAATAACACCTTCGGGTTACGTCTGGCGAACTTGAACTTGGTCGCCCAAGACGGGGCCTTCCCCTTCACCGTCACGGTAGCCACCCTCCCGATATTAGCGGCGTCAGCGTTTATCCTAGGCACGGTAACGTCAACGGGAGCCAGAACCGGGGAACACCTACCGAAGTCATCCATGAAGATGATCCCGTACCCTTGAGTGGTACCCGTTTTAAGCGAGTACGTGGTGGAAGTGGTGGGGGTGTTGTTCACCTTCACCTCTAGCGACACGTCGGTATCAATGTCAAAACCATCAACGTATCCCCCGAACAACAGGGAGTTCTGTATGATCATGCAGCTTCTAGCCATCATCGGGACGTTATCGAACAGCTTGTTCACGTCCTTCATGGGAACGAGGGGGTAGTTGCCGGAGTAAGAGAACTTGTAAGTGTAATCCACGTTGTCTTCAAGCCCCAGCTTCTTCTTGTCGATGGTTTTCACCTTGTACATCCCCGCCCCCGTCTTCATGAGTATCTCTATCTTCTCCACGTGTTCGTTACCGGTGTTAACCGTCACGTTCACGGCGGAGGTGGCGTTACTGATCTCGTTCAAAGTCTCGTTCGAGTACGATCCACGCACGTAAGATACTGACGCCCCGACCACTCCCTCGTGAGAGTAGTTGTTTATCTTGGTTATCGACAACCCGTAATTCTGGGAGGCGAAGAGGTAAGCGGTGTTACCGTTTATGGCCGTCACGTAGAACGTCCTACCGTCAGGGGACATTGACATCCCGGTCACTTGATAATTCTGCGGGTCACTCACGTACTGGGGGGTGACCTTCGACATCGTTTTACCGGAGTCTTTCGAGTAGTATATGGTATCAACGGTCTTGCCGGCAAGGGCGAAGAACTTCCCGTTAGAAGAGCAACACATGAACTCGTTGACGAGGGAGGTGGATACCGTGGTGAAGTTCTTCCCGTAATTCTCGGATACAAGAGTGTACTTGTTCTCGGTATCGAAGTTCTGGTTACAAGATATGTATACCACGCTACCGTCCGAGTCACATATGATCTTCACCCCCCTTGGCTTGCTTATGATGGTTATGAAGTCATTCAGTTTAACTTGAGTGAACGTTCCACCTTTCCCGTATTCCGAGCTGTAAGCGAACTCGCTCTTGTACACCACGTACACCTGTTTCCCGGAATCTGACATGCAGAACCCTCCCTCTAGCTGGTCCCCGTCCCCCACGAACCCTTGAATCTCTGAAATGGAGTTGTCGTTCTTGTTGTACTCGAACAACATCAACTGCCCGTTATTACTTCCCGAGGCACCGTGAGTCCTTGCATAGTATACTTGATCACCGTTCTTGTTGATGTCACCACCGTCGTTCTTGTTTATGAACATGTCACCCACCACGTCGATAGCATCAGCGTTCGTCTTGAAGTGAGTGAAATACCCCCTCCCCGCTGGGTCGAGATAATTATCATTCGTGCCGGTGAACGCTATAACTCCCTCCGAGTGAAAGCTCGTGTCATTAGCGTCAAATGACCTAGTCTTGAAAGATTTCAAGTAAGCCTTCGAGAAACTAGTGTTCGATAACGACATGGAAAGCTCGTGAGATGTCCAGTACGTCTTCACCCCGGACACCGGGTCCATGTAAGAGTTAACGAACTTTACCTTGTCCTTGTACACGTAACATTCCACCATCATGTCATACTCTACCTTCTTCGAGTCCTCGTCATCAAGCTCGGAGGTTGACGTTGAATAAGGACTTATGGCTGAAGTCTCCCGTGTATCGTACACGTACCTAGCGGCGAACAACGGGTTGATGTTACGCATCTCTCCCAGTTCCGATTTCTCGGCTATCTCCACGCCAACGGAAAGAGGGGGACGTTTAACCAGCTTCATCGCCGTCCAGTCGTAGAACTTGAAGTACCCCCTCGTCTTGGATGTGTCTATCTCCACCGGCTCGTTGGTCATCCAATCATGAAACACCATGATGTCGTTAAGCATGGCGAACCCGCTTATCCTCGTTTGAAGGTTAAACGGCGTGACAAGGTCCTGCGTGAGTACCTCCGGTGTTGAATCGTAAACGAAGGTGGTGGGGAGCATCTTCATGGCCCTAGCTTCCATCTTCTCCATGTCCACCTTGTAAATCGTTCCACCGTCATGAGAATCTCCCTTCTTGGGGGGAATATCGAAACGGAACCTCTTGATTACCACGCACATGTACCTGCTAGTTTTCGGGGCGAGCTGTAATCCTAGGAAACCGTACACGTAGGCTTGATCCTTGTCGTACTCGGTGGACGTCCAGTAGTAATTACCCGAGCTTCCCTGTTCTTCGGATACCGGCATTGGTGTTGACAAGGCACGAGCGAAACGGGTGGTGGGGGTGTCTCCTTGAACCTCTACCGCCGTTCCCACCCCGATGTTCTGGTTGTTGAACGTGATGATGTCCTCTTCCCTCTCGGAGATAAGGAACTTCCAAGTTTCCTCTATGTTGTCTATAACGTCCTTTATCTCCTCCTTGGACGGCACGTACCACCCGAACCCCTGATTGTACGCTTGGGTGAACACGGATTTCTCGTCCTTCTTGTTGTGAAGGAAACATATCGTGTTGCGCAACCCGTCTTCCTCTCGCAAGGTGGATAGCTGGTCAACGAGAACGTGACTTCCCTTGCCGGTGACTGAATCGTATTCCAGTATAGAAAAACCGCCTTGCTTGAGGGCGGTGAACAGGTATATCTTGTTATTGTACTCGTACATCCCGGCGGTAACCGATCCAGCTGTGAACAGTGGCTCGTCGATAACAACTTTCGTCCCGTCCACGCTCTCTATCACGCCCGAGTTCTCCCCATCAGTGTCTATCACCCGGACGTTCCGAGCCTCACGGTATTGCCCCTTCGGCATGTATCGGGGGTCGATGTCCATGTTCATCTTTCCCCCCGAGAAATCTTGTATCACTTTCATAAAGCTCTCAATAACGCTTGAATAATTTCCTCTCTCTTGAAGTTCATTTCAAACTTGGCGTCCTTGTAACGACGGTTCTTCTCGGCTTTCGCCCGTATCTTCTCGTTCATCGGCACGTTACGTCTTCTCTCGATGAGCCTCCAGTATATGTCAGCCTCTAGGTATTTTTGCAAGTACGGGTGAACGTTGATCTTGGTGATGTCCGTGAGGTCCACGTTAGACACGTAGCATATAAGTATACGATCGTAACCCTCCGGCACGTCGTCGAAGGTGAGGGTGTTGTCCCTGTAATCGAACTGGTAACCGTTCTTGCTAACTAGAAAAGAGTTGTGACGGCACGGCAGCATGCACTCGGCTGACTTCATACCGTTGAGGTCTACCCCCTTCACGATCTCGTAGTCGTTGTTGTCGATCACCGTTTCTTCATCGTTCGTCAGGATGTTCTGGGCGGCGTACACGTCATCGTTCTTGAGCATGTACGAGTACCACGTGTTGATGTTGTCGTTGTAGAGGGCGGGAATCTTGTACCCGTCATGCAGGAAGTAGATGGCTATGTAGTCGATGAAGTCGTTGGGCATCCTGAACTTTCCCACCGCGTTCATCTCCCCCTCTGCCTCCTTGTATTGCTTGTCACCCACGTATCGCAGTTCCTCGACCGCTCTCTGGGCGTGTTTTATGACCAGTTCCCTGCTGACACCGTGAACGTAACTGTCCGGGTCAGTGGCGTCTATCAACACCGAGTCGATAATGTCTGTTAGTTTAACGTTCATAGGGCGTTATCTTTTTGAAATTCGTTAGCTTGATCCTGTGCCATCACTTGCATAACTTCAGCCTCCCGCAAGTGGACGCCGAAGCATAACGCTATCTCCACCACGAGGACGTTAAAGAAGTGTCTCGTCAGCGTGAAGTCTTGATACCTCTTGTCTGAAGGGTTGAACACCGGTTTCCCCTCCACCGCCACGTAAGTCCACCGTGGCACCGGTGGTATCTTGTAATAATGCACCTCTATGGAAGTGCTGTCCGGCAACACCTGTATACCGTCTTCCGATACCGAGTAATTAGGGTACGTGACGGAAGGCCTGTTGTACCTAGAGTTACCTATCATTCTTAGCCGTGCCACGTCTATCAAGGTGGCTTCTTTCCCCTCCCTGTACACGGCGTTTAACTTCTCGGTAGGGGGGAAAGGGAAGAAGGGGTCATCTTCCCCCTTCTCCAAATCTTCCACCACGGCGAGCTTGTACAAGGTGCTTTCAAGAATGTCTTTCGGTATTGCCGAGTATCCTTGCTTGTCCCTGTTATACTTCATTCTCAACCTGTTAGGTATCTCTGAATATATCTTTGACTGGGCTAGCCCGCAAACGGAGTTAAACTCGTCGGGAGTTATGACCCCGTACCCGTTCTTGTTGAGTAGCACGTTGACTACCTTGTACACCTCGTCTATCATTTGTTCTAAGCGTTTAACTTGGTTATAATCTTGTCGTAAGTGGCCCCTCCCTCCTCGGTTGTCATGGCCCACTCGGCGAACTCGGATATGATGTTAAGACCCGGGGCGCAAGTGTAGATAACGCCACCGCTAGTCCAGCTCAATTCCGTCTTTCTAGCGTTCATCTTCAAGATGTTCAACCGTATACCGGACTGAATCTTGAACTTGATCGTGTTTCTCTTGTCACCGAACATCTCGATGATCTCCCGGGGGTTAGTCCCGGTCTTCATCTTGTCAAGGATACCGGCACGAAGGATGGTGGGATTCATCTCGGTGGTGACTCCCTTCAAGGTGGCGTAAACGGCCTGTAACACCTCGAAGTCTGATGTCTTGCAAAGCTCGATCACGGTACCCATGTCAGTCCACATGCTCTCCTCGATGGCGGCGTCAGCCTCCAAGTCCTCCACGTAGAACACCTTGTTCTTCCCGTAGAAAGGGTGTAGCATGAGGAACATCTGTAATCCCCTGTCTTCAGGGTAGACGGTCCAACGGTCTCCCGGGAAATCTACCCGTCTAAGCTCTACCGGTCCATCAATGTTCTGGTCATTCTCGATGGCGGTGGGGGATACCGGGGTGTAACGGAGGTTGAAAACGTAAGTCTCCCCGTTCTTGCCGGTGTACACGTGACGTGTCTTCGGTCTTAACGAGTGATTGTTACGCTCTCCTGTAAGCAGGAACGTTAAAGGCTTCTTCCCCAACCCCTTCTTCTCTAGGTCGGCGATAATTTGCTCTTTAGCCTCTTCTTCCGTGATTCTCTTTGTTTCTTTAGTACTTGCCATATTAGATTCGATTAAAATTAGATTTCAAATAAAAAGGGGGAGGGGTTATTATTCCCTTCCCCCGAGGTTTAATATTTAAGGTCAATTAAGCCTAGACTGACACGCCCTCGAAGATTGCCCATTTCTTCAATCCAACGCAACGCAATCCCCATTCAGACAACCAGTCGATACCGAACACGTCCCAAGTATTGGTAGCGTCAGGCACGTTCTGTGACCCGTGGAAAGTGGTTACAAGCTCGCGGCTGTATCCCGGCATTCCCTTGTACAACTTGGTCAAGTACGGGGCGTTGATCGTGCTGTTTTGACCGCTCAAGTCACCGTTGTAACCGGTGGTGATAGAAGCACGTCCAAGCGGTACCATGATACCGTGAATCTGGTTCTCGGCGGCGAAATTATCCGGGTTCAAAACGGTCGGGTCTTTCAACATTTTCCAAGTGGTCTTGTAGAACTCGTAACCACCCATCTTGAAGGCATCGAAACCGAAATCAAGCATCCGTTGCTTGTTATCGAAGTAACCCCAAGTGGCAGAGCCGGCGCCACCAACTTTAGCCAACCAGTTGTCGATTGACAACGATGCCTCGGTAGACAAGTACAACAAGTTGTAAGTCTCACCGTTAACCTTGTCAAGACGCTTTATGATTGATTCGATGTCAGCAGTTGAAGAGATATTCCCCTCGAAACTGTTACCACCGTTTCTGATCTGGTCAAACACTCCCTCGATACCACGGTACCCGGCAGTTTTGGCGGGGGAATCATCGGCAACCTTCTTGCCAATGAACGCTTGAATCTCCATTTGATCCAGCATTCTCTCTCTAGCCTCCTCGATCTCGGCGCTAGTCCAGAACGCGTTCCCATCCGGGGTTTTCAACCATGTCGCGTCGCACATGTCGGAACCGTTGATCTCGAACATGTCCTTACCGATGATAAGGGAGGTTTTACCGATTTCGACATCACGGGTCAATGCACGGGTCATACCCGGCGTTCCTTTCTGGAACTCGTAACCGGCAGCCATGATGGTCAACCCGCTAGCCCCAACGGTCCAGTCAGAACCATCGTAAGTTTTAGCGGTAAACGATCCGGCATCGTAACTGTCAGGCATGCAGATACCGTAATTAACTTTCTTCCCTGTCTTGTCGATAACCATGAAGTTCTCGTTAGGACGGATGGTGTGAGCGGCGATCGTGAACACGTCTCCTGAACGGGTAACACCTTCCAGCAATTTACGTCTGCGCCCGGTCATCCCGAAGAACTGGGTATCGGCGGAGATCATCTCCTTTTGAGCGTATTTGTCAAGGAACCCACGAATCGTTTGATTCCCGTACTGGTCGATGATTCTATCCTTCAATGAAGGGTAAAACTTGGTCGTGAAGTCATATAGACTCATGTAGTTACCGGAGATCGGTTGAACTTTAATGTTCGGATCAAGGTAAAAATCTGATGTAACACTTGTAAGCATAATATTCTATCTTATAAAGTTCTTGTTTTTGAGGAATCTCAAGAACTCGTCCTCCGACAGACCCTTGGAATCTCCCTGTTTTTGGGTGTCAGGGGTGGCGTTGGATTTCTTCTTCATTTCCTCCTCAACAGTATTCGCTTTCACCGCCTTCGCGTGTTCTTCCAGTATCTTCGGCAATTCCATCCCGGCGGTGATAACTCTTACCAAGTTGCCATAATTGAAGGTACCGTCCTCGTTCTTGAAAGTCCCTAGCAGGGAGTCGATCCCGTCAAACACTTTATCGTATCTTGACTTGTCACGAATCTCGTAGCTGAAACCATCAATCTCGATCTTATCAAGACTTGACAAGGCTCCTTTCGCCCCCCTCACCCATTCTTCCTTGCCCTTGTCAATATCCTCCTCCACGCGCTTCAGAGGAGTCTTGTATTGCTCTTTCTGGGAGTTAAAATACTTTCTGGCTTCCTCGGCCTTCGTCTTCAAGCTAACCAGCTTTGACCTGTTTCTACGGTCAATTGCCTTTCTCTCGTCATCTAGCATGTCCTCGGTCACCTCCTCGGTCTGGAAGTAGTCTTCATACATGACTTCAATATCCTCCTTGTCTAGCGACGGGTATTGAGTCTTCAGGTACTCCTTGACAACTTTCTCGTTAGGCTCGTTGTCCCAGTCTTTCTGTACCTTGAAGTAATCGTCAACTCCCCTCCCGGTTTCCCGGACGAACTTGTCGATGTTAGCCACGTCAGGACTGGCGTAATCCACGGGTTTCTCAACCTCTTTTTCCACCTCTCGAACCTCTACCAGATCGTCCCACGTCTTCACTTCCTTACCTACCTTACCGGCTAGGTATCCCAGAATCTTGTCTTCCGGTATCTTCGAGAAATCTATTTCCTGATCATCGACCTTGTTGACATCCTCCATCTTTTCGGGGGTGGGGGCGTCTGCCTCGTCTTCAACTTTCGGTTCCGGCGCGGTTTCTCCCTCCTTGACGGCAGGGACCTGTTCTCCCGGCTTGAAAGTTATGTCCTTCAGTATTTCATCCAATTTTGCCATTCGATTTAATTTAAATTGTTACACAAATATATAGATAAAATCTATAATAACAAAACGTTAAAAGATTTTCTACGTCTCTTTTATCTTGATTCCATGTACTTTAAGCATCAGCTTGCGCTTTATCTTGTAAACGTCAGTGCGGAACCCCTTGGTGTCCTCCACCACGGTTTCCCCCGTCTCGACGTCGGTGTACACGAAATCAGCGACGTACTTGCAAGCAAGCTCCACGCAGCGCCTGTTTTTACCCTCCCCCTCGAACTGTGCCGGGATCAACGTGTACGTTACTTGTTCTTGCAAGTCCTTTATCTTGCCTGCCTTTTCCAGTAGCTTGAGGGTGGCGGCACGGGCGGCTTCCTTCTTAGAGGCGTGACCACCCGACTTGACGTTCCCGTATTTAGACTTCCCTCTCATCCCCTCGCCCTCCTGTCTCCTTCCGTGCCGTTCTTCCTGCCACGATTGGCGGAAGATGACGTGTACCTTCTCGTGGCGTGATCGTAGTCCTTGCCGGCACGAGACGCCTTCCCGTGTTTCTTGTCATGTTCACGGTTACGCTGGCTAAGCTCGGCCCGTTTCTTCCTTTGTTCCGGGCGACGGTTAACCTCCGTGTCCGTTTTCTTTTTTTTCTCTCTAGCTTCCGGGTGATCCCGGTAATACTTGGCGGACCTAGATAGTTCCGATCTGTTCTTCTTCGGTGGTGCCATTCGTGTAGTTTTGAGTTTGGTTAACTTCTTCCATCGGTGGAATCTCGACGGGTGGGGCCGCTTGAACGTCCTGCATGGCGTTCATGCTCTCGAAAGGTATGGTTGCCCCTCCCCTCTGTCTCTGGTTTATCATGGCGCTCTGTTGCTGCGCTTGCTTGTAGGTTCGGGCGTCCTTGGCCTGTTCCTTGTACTGGTTGGATTCGGCAGTTACCCGTGCTTGCAACCCTAGTTCCTGCATCCTCAACTGGTGCTTGACACGTTCCAGAATGATCTCTCCCTCCACCTTCTTCTCGTTTATCTGGATTTCAGATTGCGTCTTGAATTGCAATTCCTGACCCTTGGCTTGAATCTCCATCATCAGGGACTGCTGTTTCTGTTGTTCCACGACCACTTGAGCCTGAGCTTGCATCTGGGTCTTCATCGCCTCCATCTCCTTCTGTTTCCTGTACGCCTCGTCCTCCCGTTTCTTCATGACGACCTTCAAGTACCTTGACGCCATCTTCAAGTTGTCAATAGACAAGATGTCCATCCTGTCGGACAAGGTGATCTGCCCGGCTTGAACGGCGGCGAGTATCACTTGATCTAGCTTGGCTTTCTCCTCCGCGTCAGGCGCCACGTCAACGATCACGTCTAGGTTATACTTGTACAACGTCTTGTAGTCGTCTATGACATCATCCTCCATCAAGTAAGACATCACGTCATCCGAGAACGACTCCTTGTACATTGACATCTGTTGCGCCCTGTTAAGCGTGACCTCTCCTATCCCCTTCTTCATGTTCATCAACCCCTCGAAAATATGCTTGGTTGCGGTATTGCTCATGTTAAGCGCCATCTGCTGCGTGCCAACCAGCGCCCCGTTAAGTGGAGCCGAACCGTCACGTACCCTGTTAACACCGGTAACCTCGTAACACATGTTCATGTTCTGGTTATAAGCGTTGATAAGCTGCATGAGCTTCTGCCCGTCAGAAGTGGGGATGTTACGCAAGATGTTTCCCTGTAATACCTGATCATCGTCGTAAGCCGTACCCTTGTACAACAAGGCTCCCGTCTGGTACATCATGTCAAGAACGTCGGAGGGAGTGAGCTTGGCACCGGTACCGATGTCTATGTTCATCAAGGCGTCCACGTTGATCTCGAACATGTCAGGTTTCATCTTGGAAATCAAGTGTCTAAGTTTCAATACTATAAGGTGTATATCCTCGGCGTAAGACTTCAAGTTCTCCACGATAGAGGGAACCGTTAGCTCGTACATGATGTACGGGGGCATTACCGTGTTAGCGTTATTCACGGGGCGGATCATGTCACGCATCATGTGGTAATTGAACACGATGTTCATGCCAAGCACGTAGTACCCCTCGAACCACACGTCGTATTTCCCTTTTATCATCCTAGAAGATGATTCTTTCGGCAGGACGTAATCCCTGTCCTTGGGTATAAGGTTGTTGCGCTTGCGCTTGAACACCTCGTCCATCGTGGTCTTGAACGTGAAGTACATCACGGTGAACAAGTCGTCCTCGTTAGCCACCTCGTCAGGCTTGAACCTTCTATCTTCCACCCCCCTAGCCAGTTGACCGTACGATACCTCCCCACGACTCTTTCTCACGATCTCGCCGGCTGTCATCTCCATCATCTCGGCGAAGTAGTAACATCCCTTCTTGTCACGGGTGTAGAGGGGGTCGTACGAGTGAAGAAGGTTCTTGCAGTCCACCCTTCTCATGATGACACCGTAGTTCGGGTCTGCCTCCACCCGCACGGCGGCCTCTCCTATCGTTACCAAGTCCTCGGCGATCCTGTTTTGAACCTCCCTGAAATAATTCAAGTCAAACGCCCTGTTAATGATGATTTCCGAGGCTATCTCTTTTTTCTGCCTGTATTCCAGTTGCATGTGAAGGTCCAGCTCTTCCTTGGAATCCGGCACGTAATCCGGCACGAAGTTGATACCGGTGGCTATCGTCATCTCTTGGGTGAAATCCTTGGTTAGCATCTCGGTTTCAAGTCTCTTTCGATACATGTTCCGCTCTTCCCTTGACATGATGTCCACGCCCTTGGTCTTTATCTTGAACATGTCGGCGGGAAAACTGTCCTTCACCACGTTAACGAACTTTGGAACCACGGACGTGAACTCCCAGTTGAGCGACAGGTAAGCCTGATCTTTCGGGATGTTAAGCATGTTCTTGAACCGGTCAATATCCACCTCGTTATCTCGAAGCGCTTCCAGTTCCTCGAACTTCTTCTTCCTGCTGGCGTAATCGTTGCCCGTGATCCACTCGAACTCTATGTACCGGGCGTATTCTAACCCGTAATCCTTGCTTTCCTTCTCCTCGTTGGAAGCCTCCCTGTTCGGGATCGTGACGTTTCTTCTTTGTTTATCCATTTTTTAACTTTCCATAAGTTCCAACATTCTCGTATATCCTGAACATGGGTCTCGCTGGCACCGGTTCAATCGCTTCCACCTTGCGTCTCTTCTTGCGAGTGCATCCTATGAGAGCGTAGGCTGACGATATGGAGGCGTCACGTTTCGTCCTGTTCTTGTCATCGAAAGCCAGCCAGTCTTCTAGCGTGGCGTTAAAATACATCTCGGAGCTACCAACGTTGTTCTCCACGAACGACTCGATGGCGGCGTTTATCATCTGCGACACGTTCTCGGACGTGGAAGGCATACCACCCCTCACCCTCTCGTCTTCGGACAGCTTGTCCCGTTCCTTGTCCGTTCTTGTCATGGAGAACTTCCTGTAACCCCTGCGATACATCTCGTCTATGAGGTTGTTGACGTTGTTCTCTATGAGGGCGGGCATCCCGTAGAACACCATCGCCTTGATGGCGTCCTCGAAGAATATCTCCTTGGAATCAGGCCTGTTTATGTATTCTAGGAAGAAGTTGAAGTTGGGCGCCCCGGAAGAGTTCACGCCGGAGAACCCGTGTATCGCTCCCTTTGATCCCTTCCCGTCCACGGTCTTGTTAACACGGTACGGGTCTATCCCGAAGTTACCTATATGCCTGTTAAGCGGCAACCACAACCCGTTCTCGAATTTCACGTTATTCTTGAGACCTTCATCGGGTATCCAGCTAACTAGAAACCTTCCATCCGGCTTGTCGATGAAGATGACGTGTCCACTATCCGCGACCCCTTGGTACCACTCGAAGTTCCCCCTCCGAAGATGAGTTCCATCCATGTTATCGTTGTGCTTTATCTGCGCCAGTATGTTGGCTTGATTGAACATGCACATGTTAAGGGCTAGCTTGAACCCGTCCTCCTCGGTGCGGGGGTTCTTCCTGTGTTCCTCTAACAATTGCTTCGGGTTGTTCTTTAAAGCCTCGTCCACGTTGCTCAAGTACGTCTTGACGCCTATCGACATGTTCTCCCCGTCCATCGTCCTCACCGGTGATTTAGGGTCCTCGACTATCATGTTCCCGTACTTGTCAATGAACCCCTCGTAATGCTCGAAACAGCTTATGAATATCTTGTACAGGTTGGTAACAGTCTGCCCGTTCCCGTCACGTTTTCTTGGATCGGAGTTGTAGTACAAGTACTTGTACCTGTCTCCAGCCAAGGCCTCGGGATCGTTGGCGTCCTTCCCGGTCATGAACTCCACCGTGGAAATAAGGATAGCCTTCCCGGTAATACGACGACCTTTAGTTAGGCATTTCCTTACCATCGTGAAGTGAGTTAACGTGTTACCGTTCTGTTTCTTCCACTTGCTGAACTCGTCACCGAAGTAGAAAAGCAAAGCCTCACCGTCGTAACTTGACTCGTTGGTGGGGCGGAAGTTTATGCGGGTGTTCAACGCCACGTCCACGATCTCCTTCTCCTGTCCCGCCTTTTTTAGCTTGTTACCCGGCTGGGCGAACTCCAGTTCAGACTTGGATTTCTCGTCCATGCACATCGGCTTGAAGTAGAACGGGAGGTGAGAGAACATGGTGGTGAGCCTCACGAAGTTGGACTTGGCGTCGGTATCCGTCTTGGAAGTCATCCCGGTCAGCTTGTTCCTTTGCTCTATCGTCTTGCAAAGTATGAACGCCATGATACAGTCCGTTGCCCCGAAACGACGAATCTTTTCAAGGATAATACCGAGGCACCTGTTATCCCTGTACATCGCTTCAAGAAACAGGAACAACTTCCTCTGGGCGGCGGAGTAGTAGTAATACCCCCCGTCCGCTCCCGTGTAGCAATGGGTCATCATGAACCAGTGCGCGCCGGTTATGTACGTTGCCACCCCGTTGTTCATGAACCAGTACCCGTTCCGTTTCTTCATGTACTCGGAATCTATGTAATCCTCGTGTTTCTTGGCAGTCCGGGAAGTCAGTTCTCTTGGAGGTGCTTGCCTGCGCCAGAACTGGTCTTGCCTGAACCTCTTCCCCCAGTCAATATCCGCCTTGAGAGGTTTCTTGGGGAGGGCTATCCTTATATCGTTTATCTCGATGATCTCCCCCACCGTGCCTTCCGGGTCTATCACCACGGCATCAATGTCGGCACGATACCCTGACCTGTCCTTCATCTTGGCGAACTTGTCAGCGTATTTCTCGGCGTACCCTCCCTTGTAATCGCTCTCTTCAAGCATGATGTCTTCCTCTTCCAGCTTGCTCTTCACGTCATGAACGATATCCTCTATCTCCATCACGTCGTTGAATGCTACTAGCTTGGTGTCTATCATGGTGGATATGCTATCGGCATCGTTACCGATAACGTCATTACTCATCACGACGTCTTCCAAGCCGGAGTAGAGGGATTCCACCACCCCTTGGCTGGATTCTACTATCTTGTCTAGCGTCGCTCGAACCCACTTCTCCTGTTTCCTGTCATGATTCAGGATGGAACCAAGCATGTTCTTGCAGCTAGTTATCGCTTTCTTCTTTAATTTAATGGCGTTCTTGACGGTGGTTTCCTTCTCCATAACTGCCGTGTCAATACCCGCCGTGATAACCTTCATCAGTTCTCCCACGGCGATCTTGCACGATTGTATGAATCTATCTTCACTCATCTCGTAAATCTCCTATTATCCAAGGTGTTTTCATCCTGTACAGCACCCGGTCATCTATCTTGAACTCGTACTCCGAGTCAAGGTTGAACACGACGGGTGTACCATCGTTTACCCCTTGTTCTCGTAACGAGTCGTTAGAGTATACCATGATCCCGTGCTGCTTCTTGTACTTGTCAGCGTTCGCTATCTCGAAGCTACCCTCCTTGAACTTGTCGTTGGGGACGGGGGACACGTAGCACCACGGGTCAATCGCTAGATGATCCTCCCCCCTCTTCACGAGGTACACGAACTCCACTGGGATGATGAACATGTCATCGAATAGCTCGTTACTGCTACCCACCTTCCCGTCCACGTATTCCACGCTACGACGCTTAACCATGTTATGGTGGAAGTAAGCGATGTCCCCGGGCTTTATCCTAGGATCGGATGACGTTACCACCTCCCCGTGTCTCACGACGTATGTCATGTCATCTATCGTGTTGTTCACGTAAAACTTGGTTCCACCGGGGGCGGTTATGGTAGTCTCGTACGTCTCGGGGACGTGAACGATCACCCCGTTAATCCCTTTCAAGTTCCTTTTCATAATCGCTCACGTCAATGGTTAAACTCCCGTCATCGTGACGGTATATCTCTTTCCACACCACCGCCTCGTTGCCGTCCTTCTCCCGGACGTGTATGGTTATCTTGTCACGGTTTTTAAGGCGCTCCTTCTTGATCGAGTGTATGATCATGCTCGTTAAACCCCCACCCCGTGACGTGAACGACAGCGATTGTCCCACCCGGAAACATAATTTCCTGCCGTTATCCATGTAGCTAAATTCTCTCAATTCCATCTCAATTCTTAGGTACTTGTATTTATATTGACGCTTCACTGGAACGCTACTTTTTAGGTCTATATCTTGACGGTCATCCATAGTTAGTACCTCCACGTCCGAACCCCGGTGTACCACCGGTTTTTATTAAACATTCTTATTTACTTATTAAAATTCCACCCGCTAATCCTGCCAATCCCCACACCCACCATTTCTCGTACCACCGGTCCCTCTCCTTTATGACGAGGGGTTGAATGGCGGTGGTGGTAACGTACGGGTTCTCGTTAACCACCCTCACGATATACTCGGTGCTACCCATGAACTTCTTTCTCTTGCCGGAAACGAGGTACTGGGAGGCGTACACCTCGAAGTTGTCGAAGTGGATGCCATCCTCCATCACCGTTCCGGAGACGTACCTGTACTTGTTCCTGTCATGGAAGGGGATGTACACGTTCCTGTAAACGGTATCAAATTTTATCGTTCCGGTATCCCTGTACACGGTGTTCACCTTGACGATAAACTCCGGCTTCATCCCCTTGATCAACTGTTTCAGGGAATCGTTCTCCTCTAGCACCTTGCTGGAAACCGATAACATGGATAGCTTCTCCGCCACCTCCCGGTTATACCGGTCCTTGTAAAGCCTGATGGTATCCTCCATCGCCCGGGCGTTATACACCTCTCCCCCCACCTCTCGGTTCCGACTTGCTAGGTTCGAGATGATGAACACCACCAGCACGGTCGCTATCCACGCTATCGCTATCTTCCAGTTATTCTTCATCGATTTCTTCTATAACAGCTATTATCTCCTTGTCATGCATGGCAACGAACTCGTCGTCACCTAGGAAGAACGGCGTGCCGGTACGGGAGGGGTGCAACACGATGTCTCCCGCCTTCACGTCATCCCTGCCCTCGTTCATGGCGACAACCTCGCTCTTCCGTGTTATCTCGTTTCTCGTCTCCGGGATGAATATACTCCCCACCTTTCGCATCTCTTGCTCTGTCTTCTTGATGATCACGTAATCGTTGATCGGCCTGATTCTTTTCATTTCAATTCAATTTTAATTATTATTCTGTTTTTCAATAAGTTTAAGTATAAGCTCGTATTTAGACTTGTCCGATTCCCTCCAATCCTCAATATTCTTCCGGAGGGCGTCCATCTCCAGTTTTATGGTGCGTTCTAAACTCTTGAACTCGGCGTTATGGACTTCCCTCAAGTTCAACAACTCCTTCCTGATCTCGTTATCCTTGAAGTCCACGTACTCCTTGGTCGGCTTGTTGAAACTAGTCGCCATAGCTGTCGTTACCACTAGTGCTACCGCCCCCATCACCGCCTTGGCAACGTTGCCTGTCACGTTGTCTATCCAGTTGCTCATTTTCAGAAAATAGTTTAGTTATGGCCTTCGCCATGATTAATAACGCCCCTATGATGAAGTTAAGCCATATTTTCCAAGTGTCAGAGAACGGGGATGTGGTTATCAACCCCTGCCACATGGGAAGGGTGTAGACGCACGTGTCGCCTATCATCTTTATTTTCCGTGGGGTGGGTTTCTTCCAGTTCTTGACACTAGCTTGCATGACTAACTCCTTTCTTCTATAATTTCCCAGAACACTTCATCACCATCCTTGATAAACTTCTCGACTAGAGCCTGTATGTCCCTGTCGGCACGACCCTGTATCGTTCTCTCCCCGGTACGGTTGTAAGCGACTAGAGGGCATCCATCGGTATCATCCACGTCGTTGCCACCGTGAACCCTTATGCCGGAGAATTTCATCCCGTTAACGTCAACGGTTTGTCCCGGCGTGTTGTATAACAAGATCATGTCTCTCTCGTACTTCGGGCTGTAAGTGATGGCAACCTTGTACTTGTGGGCGGGGATGGCCGTCTTGCCGGGTATCTTCACGTCTCTCACGGCGTCTTCAAGCACCCAGCAGAAGTCCTCTCCTTCAATCTCGATCCTGCCAACCGTGGCATCATCGAAGAACTCTTTCCTGATATGTTTGATTACTCGTTCCATAACACAAATATACGAATTAAATTCTTCCGTAGTATCTAAAAAAGGCACCGAAAGGCCTAGTTCTCAAGTAATCCATGTTATCACGGTTCTCTTTAGCCTCCATCTCCATCGCCGAGGCGTAGTAAGCCTTTCTGTTGGATTCTCCAACCTCTTTCCCCTTGTCTTTTATAACGTGGTGAATGAACGATATTAACCACTCGACGAGGTACATGATGTAGTACAACGTGAAAGGCAAGAGAAACGGCAAGAACGCGTACCAGTGGTAGGGGGCGCTGAAAAGGAAACTGGCGAAGTAAGCGATTATCATACCCATCGTGAAACAATCTTTCCATTGACGAACGTGAATACGTTCCTCGTTAATGGCGTAATCAGGTAACTGTCCTTCTTTCATTTTCGTTAATATGAAAGGACCTAGCGTTATGGTTGAATACCCCTTGAAAAGTATCAACCTCGCCAACCAGCTGTCGTAATAAACTTTTGTCATGACATCATGAATTAATTTGTTGTAATATTATTATTTTCACAAATATTGTTTATAATAATTCATTAATAAATTTTTTTCTTCTGTTGTTAGTGCATGTGGTAATATTATCAAGTCTTGAATGTACCCTTTCCAATAATTCCAACCACTTTGATACGTTGCGCCAAGTCTCATGGAAGTGGTGCCGGTATCACTTAAATCTGAAAAATCCAAATTATTTCCAATAGCACCAGTTAGAGTATAATCCTGCCCACCATCAATATTCACTTGCATCATGTTTATCCCAGCAAGTGTCGAACACTGAATTAGTACATGATGCCATTTTCCATCATTTATCGGTTCGGTATAAAGAGCTAAAGCTTCATTGATCGTACCGTATATTTCAAAACATAACTTATTATTTTGAATAGCAGTGCCAGACCCTATGGCATACCCGTATCCTTTAGTGTTTAACCCAAATATAACGCCTCCTACAAATCCGTTGTAAGTCGACGTGGTTTTTTGTTTTACACAAACTGATAATGTGAACAATCTAGTTTTAACGGATTCTGACATATTTATGTAGGTTCTAAAGCATGAAAGAGCTTTTCTGCCCGGTCCTTCAAGACCTTCACCATATCCAACTCCTGAACTACCATTAAAAGATTTTGGCATGTATGAAGAATTACCATTTATTATTGGTGATTGATCAAGGTTACCATCTAGCAAGGCAACATGTATGGGTTGACTACTAGCATCATGAGATTTTGATATTTCAGTAATTGTATCCAATACAGTAGTATATTTAGGCCATATTTTCTCGCCGTTTAACCAGCATTCCTTGACCTTTTTCCCATTAAAGGTCATTGAAGATATTCCTTTATTGTCTAATATTAGCCCCATAATTAACTTTCTAGTACAACATATAAAACTCCAGTGGCTGTTCCAGCCGCCCCTTCTACCACTTGAATGTCATTAACCCTTAAAGCAGAAGCTGACCTAAC